>Ga0272446_1000254_pt1 | contig 84867 bp, 72 predicted proteins | sample YNPCB0061_FD_194587 | JGI IMG/M metagenome (GOLD analysis project Ga0272446, IMG submission 194587) | Hot spring microbial mat communities from Yellowstone National Park, WY, United States - YNP-CB-006-1 | ecosystem: Environmental > Aquatic > Thermal springs > Hot (42-90C) > Sediment | place... | reverse complement strand
CGCACGTCCAGCGGCAAGTCGTTCCACGGCGTCTCGCCCTTCCAGGCACGCACCTCGAAGGCCACTTGCCGGTTGGGCTCCAGATCGCCGGTTTGGGTCAGATCGACCATTTGATCGGCGGCGTAGCCGATCTCCACCCGCGGCTTGCCGAGGTCGAGCTTCTCAGCCGGGGAGCGGGGCGTGAAGAGGTAAAGGGGGACGGCGACGACCAGGCCCAAGCCGACGAACTTCAACGCCAGCAATCCATTGGTGGGCACCCCGCCGATGACGCCGCCAAAGGCGAACCGAGGTGCTGAACCCGGCACCGGGGGAATCGCACGGCCTGCCTGGCGCAAGTAAAACACACTCAGGTTCCACACTGCACACGCGGCGTAAAGCAGCAAAAGAGCAAATCCGATGGCGTCTTCCGCCAGAGCACCGGCCAATGCGGACGCCACCAGGCCGGCGGCGTGCAGGCCCCAATAGTCGCCGGCGTGCTTCTCGCGCCGCGCTAACTTGGCGGGAATCAACGTTAAAAGCAATGGCCCGAAGATCGCCACCAGCATCACTTGCCAGTTCAGATGGCTCAGCTCCGGGGTGCGGAACTCATTGGCAATCCGAAACGCCGCCCAAATGAAATTGGCCAACCCGACTATCAAACCGAGCCGGTTGGCCGCCGAGATCGAGAGCAGCTCTACTTGAGTTTCGAGATAAAAAAGCACCACCAAACCGACGAGTACCCCCGCTGCAATGAACGCCACTTCTGGCAAGAAGGGATATTCGGCATAACCGACAGCCATGGTTACGAAGCCGAACGTGAGATACAGGCTTACGCGGAAGGCGAAATCGGTGGGCATAGGTAGCACCGCCAGACGCAAGTCAGCTTGTTGCCCCCGGGGGCGGATCGCTTGGGGCAATCCCTGGGGGGTGATACCAGTGGGGGTGATCCGACGGCGCGACGGCGACAAAGGGTCGGCCAAACGTTCGGCTGAGCACGGCCGCATAGGGGGTCGCGCTTCGGCTACTGACCAGCAAGCGGGTCGTTCGCTCCAGCCCACGGCCCAGGATGCCTGCGGGCAGCGGCTCAAAATGGGGGCTACCCGTTACCGCTGCCAGGGGAGCCAAGGCTTCACGCAGACCCGACTCGTTGGCCGTGGTGGTACGGACCGAGCTGGGATCGCCGGCCACGGCCACGGTCACCCGACTGCCGAGCGTCCGCATCCAGGTTTGGGCCAAGGTTGTCGCCAGGCTCAAGGCCGCCTCCAGATTGCCGCGTTGGACCGGTGTGGGGTTCACGGGTAACCACGGTTCCACAACCAGAACCAGATCCGGACTGGGTGCGGCATCATATTCCCGGACCATGAGCTGGCCCCGTCGCGCAGAACTGCGCCAATGGACGGCCCGGAGCGGGTCGCCCGGGCGATAGGGTCGAACCCCACGCGTATCGGCCTGATCGGCGGTCACACGGCGAACCACCTTGCGGATCCGTCCATCCCCGCCGGATTTCAGGAATAACCAGCGACGCAGGGCAGCAGGTTCGATGCCGCCCCGGGCCGGCAGCACGACCACCAGGCCCGCCCAACCGGTTTCCTGTTCGTGGGTCACCAAACCAAAGGGGAAGCCGGAGCGAACGTGGGGGGCCGGCAACGGGTACACCCCGCGCAACGGGACGCTTTGCCGTCGGGAACACAGTACCGACTCGCCCGGGGGAAGCTGGGCGATGAGCCAGGTCATCCCGGCATCTGCGATGCGGGTTGCCACCGTAACGGTGGCCGGCCGGGAGCTGGTATTGCTCACCTGATAGCTGAGGCTGGCCTCTTCCCCGGCGTAGATGGGTGCCAAGGGCAGTGGTGTGGCCATCACGCGCCGGGTTTGTCGGCGCGCCAAAACGGCGTTGAGCGCCAACAAGGCGGCCATGAGGTAGGCCAGCAGGATCACTAGGCTGATACTCTTCCACCATCCCACCGCACCCAGGAGCAGGGTGGCGAAGAGCCAGTATTGCCCCTCGTGAGTCAAGAGGGTGCGGCGTGGGCGTTGGGGCTTGGCGTGAGTGAGTGTCACCCCGGCACCTGCACTCGACCGAGAACTTCGCGGACAACGGGGGCCGCATCGGGAGGCCCGCCTTGGGTCCAACCGCGTGTCACCAGCCGATGCCCGAGCACCGGCTCGGCCAGCGTCTTCACATCGTCGGGAATGATGTAGTCCCGGCCGTGGGTGACCGCCAAGGCTTGCGCCGCGCGGTACAGCCCGATGGCGGCCCGGGTGCTGGCTCCGAGAACCACCTCGGCATGTTGGCGTGTGGCCTGCACGACATCGAGGATGTAATCGGCCAGGGTGGGGTCCACGCGGACGGTGCGGGTGTATTCTTGCAAGGCCATCACGTCGTCACGGCGGAGAACGGGTTGCAGTTGATCGACCGGTTCCCCGCCCCGATGTTGGAGCAGGATAGCGCGCTCCGCTTCCCGGTCGGGGTAACCGATCCGCGCCCGCAGCAGGAAGCGATCGAGCTGGCTTTCGGGCAGCGGGTAGGTGCCTTCGAATTCGTGCGGGTTTTGGGTCGCGACGACCAGAAACGGGGGGCCAAGCCGGCGGGTGTCGCCATCCACCGTGACTTGCCGTTCGCTCATCGCTTCCAGCAGTGCGGATTGGGTGCGCGGGGTGGCGCGGTTGATCTCGTCGGCGAGAACCACCTCGGCAAACAGTGGCCCCGGTTGGAAGACGAATTCGCCGGTCTTCTCCCGGTAGACCGTGACCCCAATCAGGTCGGCGGGGAGCAGGTCCGGGGTGAATTGAATGCGATGAAACTGACAATCCAAACTGCGGGCCAGCGCCTTGGCCAGTAACGTTTTGCCGATGCCGGGCACATCTTCGAGGAGCAAGTGGCCATCGGCTAGCAAGGCGACCACGGCTAGACGAATCACCTCGGGCTTACCCAAGAAGACCTGGCCGATGTTCGCTCGGAGCGTGTCGAGTAACGCCGTCAGTTCTTTGGGCGAGCGGGACACACCAGCCATCGGCCGTGACCTCGGTAGCAAGGGAATTCGAGGATTCTACGCTGGTCAGTGCCGATCGGTTCGTGCGGAACCGCTGACCACCTGGACGAGCCACCACCGGGTTTGCGCCGACGGTGGCTCGTTCCATCCCACTGGACTTTCCGATGAACCGAAGCAACTGGCAATTGCTAACCAATGCCGCCGCGCAAATTCGGGTTCACGGGCCGGTTGGCCATGAGTTCCTCGGCGGCCTTCAGTTCGGCCTCGTATTCGGCTTGCTGGGCAGCCTGTTCCGCGGCTTCTTTTTCGGCAGCGATCCGCTTGAGGCTCAGCGCGATGCGGCGCGCGGTGGGGTCCACGCTCAGAATTTCGACCTCAACCGGTTGCCCCTCGCTGACAATATCCCGCACGCGGCGCACGCGCTGGGTGGCCAGCTCCGAGACGTGAACCAGGCCCTCAACACCGGGTTCCAACTCGACGAACGCGCCAAAATCGGCGATACGGGAGACCTTGCCGATGATTCGGGCACCCGGCTTGACCCGCTCGGCGAACTCATCCCAGGGGCTTGTCGTGAGAGCCTTGATGCTCAAACCGATCTTGCGGGTCTCGGGATCGACCCGGGTCACGAACACGTCGATGCTCTGGCCGACCTTCACAACCTCGTTGATGTTGCCCACGCGTTGCCAGGAAAATTCGGAGACGGGAATCAGGCCGTCGGCCCCGCCCAGATCGACGAATGCCCCAAAGGGCTTGATGCTCTTAACAACGCCCTTGCGAACTTCACCCTCCCGAATCGTGGCCCAGAATTCCTCGGCTTTCTGGGCCCGTTCGCGTTCCAAAAGGACACGGCGGCTGACGACCAGGTTTCGCTCGGCGGGGTTCAGTTCCACGACCTGGACCTTGAGCCGTTGGTTGACAAATTGATCCAGATCCTCGACCCGGTGGAGGTCAATTTGGCTGGCCGGCAAGAACCCCTTGATGCCGTTCACCTCGACGCTCAGACCGGTTTTGTTCTTGTTGGTTCCGGTCACGCGGGCTTCCACGATCATGTTCAGGGCAATTCGGGACCAGTCGGTGACAACCTGAGCGGAACCGTGGCGCGTCAGCACCAGCAACCCGTTGGCGGCATCGTAGCGTTCGATGTCGAATTCGACCTCGTCGCCAATTTTGGGGGTGACGCCCTCGAATTGATCCAGGGGTAAGACGCCTTGGCTGCGGCCGCCGGGAACATCCACGAACACATCCTTGCCGTGAATGCCCAGAACACGCCCCTTGCGGCGTTGACCGGCGAGGCTGCCGGGGGCCTGGGGTGCGAGGGTCGTTTCCGCCTGGGCCACGGTGGATTCGACACTGAACCCGGCCATGGCCTGATTCAGTTCCTCTTCGATGAGCTTATCCAGTTCGCGGTTGTTGGGCTTGTTGGCAGCGAAATCGCGTAGGATCGGCGGTGCGCCGCCGGGATTCAGCGGCTTCTCGCGGGGCGGCCGATTGCTGGACGCTAGCGGTCGGGTGCTGCCGCCGGGGCGTGGGGCACCGGGCCGCGGGGGGCTGAAGCGACTCGGCCGCGAACCCGCAGCGGGGGGAGCCGGCGGGGTTCCAGGTGCGGCGGCGGCGGTCTCGGGGGGCGCGGCGCCGGTTTCCGCGGCCCCGGTGGGTGCCGGCGGAGGGGAAGGGGGGGGCGTGGCCTCGGTGGTTTCGGCCGTCGGCTCGGTATTCATGCGTCAATCCTCCAGGTGTTGAATTATAATCCCGGCAAAAGCGTGACAACCGGCACAACAGGGTCGCTAGCGATGAGGAACTGATGAAGCAGTCGGCCACTGCGAGTGATTGGCCGTAAAATGCCTGGCATGTTCAGAGGTAATCGCAGACGGCTGTGGCTGATGTTGCAATCGTTATTGGCCCTGGCCGTGATCGTTGGCGTGGGGCTGCAGTTCCGCACCATCCTCCGGCAGCCGGAACTCAGTAGTCTGGAATTCCGATTGCGGATCCCGCAACTGCTGCTCGCCGGGGTGCTGTACTTGCTGGCTCATGCCTGCTGGGGGGCGTTCTGGGTCCGGCTGCTGCGCTACGAAGGTGTGGCGGTGACGTGGTTCCGCGGGCTGCGCGCGTATTACGTTAGCCAGTTTGGCAAATTCATCCCGGGGAAAATTGCGGTCGTCATCATCCGGGTCGCGATGCTGGGCACGCCGGGCACGCGGCTGGCCGTGGGGATCACCGCGACCTACGAGACGCTCACCAGCATGGCCTCCGGGGCACTCGTGGGGCTGCTGCTGCTGCCCTATCTGGAGATTCTGCCCGAGGAGGTTTCGGCGAATACCATGTTCCTCATTGGCTTTGCGGCCTTTCCGCTGGTGTTGGCCCTTCTGCACAAGCTCGCGGTCTACCTGACGGCCAAGCAGCGGGCACCGGATGCGCCACCGTTACCCACGCCGTCGATCCTCCTGCTGGCCCAAGGCGTCTTGCACGGCGTCGTCGGATGGTGTCTTTTAGGCCTCAGTGTGGGCCTGACGGTCGCGGCGGTGACGCCCCAGCCACTCCCGTGGACCGGGCCAACTTACCTCGGCGATTTGGCGGCGATCGGGCTGGCCTATTCGCTGGGTTTTGCCATCCTGTTTGCCCCGGCTGGGTTGGGGGTGCGCGAGCTGGTCTTGCAATTATTCCTCACTCCGCGGTTCGCGGACCACCTCGACGAGCCGATTGCCGCAGGTCTGGCCGTGGTCGTGGCGCTAGTTCTGCGGCTAACCTGGACGGGCATTGAAGTCGTATCGACCTTCTCGATGTGGTGGTTCGGCCGCCCCCGCCCCGATCCGCAGCCGGATCCACGGCCGATTTCCTTGGTAAGCGGGGAGTGACGATGGGGCGATTATCCCGTACCGACCCACCGGCGCACCCGGAGCGGATTTCCCTCGTCATTCCGGTTCTGAACGAACGGGAAAGCTTGGAGCCGCTCTACGCGGAGATTGCGGAAGTGGCTGCGACGCATCGGCTGCCACTGGAGGTCGTGTTTATCGACGATGGCAGCACGGATGGTTCGTGGGACGTGATCGTGCAGCTGGCCGCGACGCATGCCGAGGTCCGCGGGCTGCGCTTCCGTCGCAACTTTGGTAAGGCGGCGGCGCTGGCGGCGGGCTTCAAGCAGGCCCGAGGCGGCACGGTGCTGACGCTCGACGCCGACCTGCAGGACGACCCCCACGAGATTCCCCGCTTCCTGGACGCCTTACGCGGCGGTCTGGATGTCGTCAGTGGCTGGAAGAAAAAGCGGCTCGACCCCTGGCACAAGGTCTGGCCAAGCCGCGTGTTCAACTGGCTGGTTGGCAAGGTGACGGGTGTGCGACTTCACGATCATAACTGCGGCATGAAGGCCTATCGAGCCGAGGTCTTTCAGGAAGTCCGGCTCTATGGCGAATTGCATCGTTTTATTCCCGTGCTGGCGGACGCCCGGGGCTTCAAGGTGGGGGAACTGGTCATCAACCATCGGCCACGGAAGTTTGGCCATTCCAAATATGGCTTCCGACGCTTTGCCAAGGGATTCCTCGATCTCATCACGGTGAAGTTTCTCACCGGTTTTGGGAATCGGCCGCAACACTTGTTGGGCAATTTTGGGCTGATTCCCGTAGCCCTGGGGCTGGGCGGTTTGCTGCTTTTGGCGATAAATGCCGTTGTTCGGATCGTCAGCAACCATACCGTCGGGGCCAGCGCCCTGGTGCAAATCGTGCTGGCGTTCCTGTCGGTCGGCTTCTTGCTGTTCGGCACGCAGCTGGTGGTGACGGGGTTGATCGCCGAGTTGATAGTCGGCCGCGGGCCGGACGAATTGGAACCATACTGTGTGGCCGAGCACACCCCGCCGACCTTACCCCCTGCCGAGCTAAACGGTCGCGAATCGCCGGATGCCGCGTGATGGCTGATGTTCCCGATACCCGCCGAACGGTTTACCTGCTCCTGTCGGCAGTGGCCCTGGCCATTGCCGCGGCCAAGGTGCTCGGGGCCGAGAATGTGTACGAGCCGAGCCGTTACAAGCCTCCCCTCGGCGCCGATGGTACCCCAGGTTACGGTCACGAGCCGGATCGCCTCTGGCCCCCGGAACGGCCCGACCCCACACCAATGTTCAGCTCGAATGATAAATCGCGCTGGGCCACCGTGCGGGCCTTGGTGGACCACGGAACGTATGTGATCGGCAAGCGGATCTACCCCGATGGCCGTGACCCGGGCACCTATCGAGACGAAGGCATCATTACCGAGCCGCAATACAAGAGCTTGGATATTGTGCTGAAACCGCTGCCCGATGGCCCGCTCGGCGGGCGGCAGGAACGGCTGTACTATTCCAGCAAGCCTCCGCTTTTTGCGACCCTTCTGGCTGGGGAATACTGGCTGCTGAAACGCACCTTGAACTGGGACATCGTGCGCGATCGCTGGCTGGTCATTCCCACGATTGTGCTAACGGTGAATGTTCTGCCTCTGGCAGTCTATTTGCTCTTGCTGGCTCGGCTGATCGAGGCGACCGGTCAGACCGACTTCGGCAAGCTATTGGCCTTCACAACCGCGGCGGTGGGGACGTTCGTGCTGACCTTTTCCGCGACGCTGAATAACCACACCCCGGCGGCCTTTTGCACGCTTTGTGCCGTTTACCCCGTGGTCCGTGCATTCCAGTCCAAACAGGACATGACGCCCTGGGGCTATTTCTGCTGCGGCTTCTTTGCGGCTCTGGCCATGACCTTCGACCTGCCCGCCGCCGCGCTACTGGCAGCGCTAGGTTTGCCCCTGCTCGTCGCCCGGCCTCGAAATACCCTGCTGTACTTCGGACCCGGTGTCGTCGTGCCAATTGCGGCGCTACTGGTGACGAACTATTTGGCTTTGGGCCGCCTCACGCCGGCTTATGGGGAATTCGGTGGGCCGTGGTACAACTACCCCGGCAGCCATTGGGCCAAGCTCGGAACACCCCAGGCCAAAGGCATCGACTTTAACGATGAACCGACCTCGGTGTATGCCTTTCACCTCTTGTTAGGCCACCACGGGTGGTTCAGCTTGACGCCCGTGTGGTTGCTGGCCTTGGCCGGGCTGATGGGCTTGGGTATTCGTAGTGCCGTGGATGTTCGCAGATTGCTAACCCGACCGGTCGGCACGGGCTGGACGCCGGAGCTCTTCGCGGCCATGACCCTGGTCGTCTCGGCGACGGTGTTTGTCTTCTACCTCACCCGCGTCCAGAGCTACAACTATGGCGGGTTCACGAGCGGCCCCCGCTGGCTGTTCTGGCTGATCCCCTTGTGGGTGCTGGCCATTCCCCCCGCCGCGGATCGACTGGCCGGTTGGCGGGTGGGTCGGTGGATCGGTGCGCTGCTTCTGGGGCTGTCGGTGTTTTCCGTGTTTTACCCGGCTTGGAATCCGTGGCGAAGTCCGTGGCTATTGCAACTCATGGAGTTCACCGGTTACTTGCGCTATTGAACCTGCGACTGTGAAAGGCCGCCATGACCCCTGACGAACAATTGGCCTCCGAAGTGCCGCTGGTGATCCGGGTTGTGGAGCCCGACCGCCGCCCCGCCCCGGGCTTGCTGGAAGCGGTGTTCTGGTCAGTTGTGTTCATTGCCGTGCAGATGCTGGGGGCGATCGCGGTGGCTGCGATTGTGCTTGGCATTGCCGCGGTGCAGACGGACCAGCCGGGCCAGTTTCTCGACGATCAGCTGGCGGGAACCAGTTCAGCGACTGGCCAGACGCCCCAAGCAGCCGACCAGCCACGGCCGCCCCTGCCGGAGGAGATGGGCCGCGCCTTAGCATATGGCATGCTGGGGGCGCAGCTCGTCTCGCTGGTGGTGATTCGCAGTGTGGTGCCCTGGCGGGTGGGGCGCAACTGGCGCAGCGAGCTGGGCTTCCGTTGGCCCTCGCTCGTGCATCTACTACTCATGGTGCTGCTCGTGCCCGGATTCCTGGTGCTCTCGGGCGGGATTCAAGAATTGGTGGCGCGGCTATCAGGCGTAAAACCACCGGCGGCAGTGGAGGCGCTCAACGGCGTGTTCCGGACCGTGCCGTGGTACATCGCCCTGGTGAGCGTGTCGTTGGGACCGGGCTTCGTAGAGGAGGTTTGGTGCCGGGGCTTCCTGGGTCGGGGGTTATGTGCCCGCTATGGTACCGTGGCCGGGGTGCTCCTCACCTCGCTTCTCTTTGCGCTCATGCATCTTGATCCCTCGCAGGTCATCGTTATCACGGTCATGGGGGCCTACCTTCACGTTATCTATTTGATGACCCGTTGCATCTGGGTGCCGATTACGCTTCATGCGCTGAATAACGGCATCGCCCTTCTGGCCGCTCAGCTACACGGTCCACCCGCCTTAGGTGATGAGCCGCAGGGAGTACCCGTTGTTGTTTACCTGGTCGGGTTCACACTGGTGCTATTCGCCAGTATTGCGTTATGGACTAGCCGGCCCCTCTCCCTGCAGGCCCGGGAAATGCCCGCCGAGCCGGCCCGATCGCCCCGCTACCACCGCCTCAGCCGGATGGCCCTGGCGTTGACCCTTGTGTCGCTGGGCGTCCTGATGGTGCTGATCATGTAACCTCAGCCCGGCTGGGCAACGGAGTACCCGATGCGGGCGCGGACTGCGCCAATTGGCTTGCCGGTGCGTCCAGAACGCTTTATCGTGGGTTTGTCCGATATCATCATTGACTCGCAAGTATCATGGGCCAACAGGCGACCGCCTATCTTGTCACGCGCCGGGACGATGGTTTTGGCGATGTCTACCCGTTGCAGTCGGCGACGCGCTGCAAGCTGGGGCGCGCTCCAACCAACCAGGTGATTCTCAAGGACGATCTGTGCAGTCGGGAACATTCGGAACTCTTTCTGGAAGCCGGCAACTGGCTGATCCGGGATTTGGGTAGCCTGAACGGGACATTCGTAAATGCCGAGCGAATTCGCAATGAGCGAACGCTCCGGCCGCTGGACGAGGTCCGGGTGGGCCGCACCCGCCTGGTGTTCGTGGAGGACTTGAGCCAACTCCCCGATCTTCCCCGCGGTTCAAGCACGCTAACCGAACGCACGGCTAGCGATGGCCTGGAGATCCGCAAGCGGTTAGGCCAGACCCGTTATCTGCCGCCCGCGGTGCCGCCCGAAGTTGGCGCGGAAGCCGACGAGGCCACCCTGGGCGATTCCCGCATCACCCCTACTCAGGCTGTGCCGGTGCTGTTTCGCCTGGCCCTGGACATGGCCAGTGCCTCGACACCGGTTGAACTGGCCGATCTGGTCGTCGAGGCGATTTTTCGAGCGACACCGGCCGATGTTGTCGCCGTACTGGCGCTCAAGGAGGGCCGGGAATTCACTCCTCTGGTCCACCGCACCCGCGGAACCCAAGCTCGGACCTACCACAAGGTTTCCAACTTTGTCAGCAATGAGGTGTTGGCCACCCGCCAGGCCGTGCTGGCCGAGAACGTCGGTGCCGATCGGCAGTTGAAAAACCGGGATAGCCTTACGGAACTGAAAGTGGCGAGCTTGATTTGCGCGCCGGTGCTCTACGAGGACCAGATTCTGGGCTTGCTGCATCTGTATCGCACGGTTCAGCAAGCACCGCTTAATGCCGATGACCTCGAATTCACGCTGGCTGTGGCCCGGCAACTGGGAACGGTCTGGCACCGCTTGCGACTCCAGGCCACGCTGGCCGTCGAAAATCGCAGCCTCAGGGATCAGTTGCGGCTCGAAACGGAGCTGGTGGGAGAAAGCCCGGCCCTGCATACGATCCTATCGCAGGTTAGCCGGGTGGCCCAAACCAAGGCGACGGTGCTCATCCGCGGGGAAAGCGGAACGGGGAAGGAACTGGTGGCCCGGGCGATTCACCTGGCCAGCCCCCGACGGGATGCGCCTTTTGTTTGCCTGAACTGTGCCGCCCTGACCGAAACCTTGCTCGAAAGCGAACTTTTCGGCCACGAGAAAGGAGCCTTCACTGGGGCCACCGAGCGAATGATCGGCAAATTCGAGGCCGCCGATCAGGGTACGATCTTCCTCGACGAAATCGGTGAAATGGCGTTGAGCACCCAGGCCAAGTTCCTGCGGGTGCTGGAAGGCCATCCCTTTGAGCGCGTGGGGGGGAATCAGGCCATCAAGGTGGATGTCCGCGTGGTGGCCGCAACCAACCGCCCGCTGGAGGAAGCCGTGCGCGCCGGCACCTTCCGCCGCGACTTGTTCTTCCGCCTGCAGGTGGTGCAACTGGAGATGCCCCCGTTACGGGCTCGACTGAGCGATGTGCCCATTCTCGCCGAGCATTTCCTGAAGCGATTTGCTCGCGAGACAGGGCGAAAAATGCGGGGCTTCACGCCGCAAGCCCTGGAGAAACTCACGGCCCACAGCTGGCCCGGGAATGTCCGAGAGTTGAAAAATGTCATCGAGCGGGCCGTCGCACTGGGCAGTGGGCCATTGATCGATGCCCACGAAATCTGGCTATCGGAGCTGGACGCCGGCTCGCCGGTGGCTGACTCCGCTCATGGGTACAAACCCGAGACGCTCGAAGACGTGGAGAAACGGCACATCGCCGAAACCTTGCGGCACACGGACTGGAATAAATCGCAGGCTGCGGCGATTCTGGGCATCGAGCGCTCGACGCTGGACCGCAAGATCAAGGCCTATGGACTGGCGAAGTAAGTGCAGCCCCCCCAACCCGCTTTAATGCGTGAGTCCCTTCAGGGATTCCACGAACCGGGCGAGATCGCCGGGCAACGGCATCGTCCAGTGCAGCTCCTCCTCGCGGACGGGATGGCGGAAGCCCAGTTCGGTGGCATGCAAGGCCAGCCGCGGGGCTCCGCTGCGGTCCTCGTAAATCGCTCCGCCGAGCTTCTTCACATACACCTTGTCGCCACAAACCGGGTGGCCCGCTTCCGAAAGGTGAATGCGAATCTGGTGGGTACGGCCCGTTTCGAGTCGGCAGGAAAGCAGGGTGTAGCCCGCAAGCCGTTCGACGACGCCGATGTGGGTAATCGCTTCCTTACCCACGTCGGGCAAAGTGGTGCTGCCCCGGCGGCCATCGCCCCGATCGGGAACCAGATGCGATCGAATCGTTCGAGGCGACAGGTAACCCGGGATCAGAGCCAGATAGCGGCGCGTGACCGTGTGCTTGCGAAATTGACGGCCCAATTCTCGTTCCGCGAGGGCGCTGCGAGCGAAGACCAGTAACCCACTCGTTTCCTTGTCGAGACGATGGACGATGCGCAGTCGGGGTAGCTCGCGAGCTGGCACACCCAATTGCCGGGCAATTGCCCATTGGGTCAGGTCCTCAAGGGTGGGGTTCAGCTCGCGTCGCTTCTCGGACCACTCCAGTTCCGCGGGGTGTCGGACGGTATTCACGCCCGCCGGCTTCTCGACGACCACAAGATGTTCGTCGAGATGGCGGATCACGAGGCGATCGGGATGGGCAACGCGGGGAAGCGGTCGGGGATGTTCGAGCAGAGTGACCCGCTCGTTCTCCTTCAGCCGGCGGGCGTCGTCGGAACAGATGGCATCGCCCACTTGCACCCGGCGGGCGGCGATGAGCTTGCGGACCGCAGTCCACGAAGGCCCACCTAGCCGCGATCGCAGCACCTTGGCGAGGGTGTGCCCGGCTTCCTGAGCCGTAACGGCAAAGGGTGGCAAGCTGAAGCCCATGGCGACTTACTCGCGGGATGCGTCCTCGGGTTCGGGTTCGCCCACGTCGATGTTGGCCCACTCGTCGTCCGGGTCGGGGACATCCAGGTACGCCAGACAGTGTGGGCAAGTCTCGGTGGTGCCCATCGCCGTGGCAGGCCATTCGGATGGCTGGCCGCACTCCTCGCACTGAGCCGTGACGCTGCCAGTGCGACTGGCCCGTTTCTCGCGAATGGCCTTGACCACCCCCGCGGAAATCGCGGAGTCGATCAACCCGCGAGCATCGGCGAGCTGGGCAGGATTCGTGATACGGACTTCGATTGAGTCGGGGGGGTCGGCCATCGCCGTCACTCCGGGTAATGGCTCGACAATCGCCTGTGGCGGAGGAACGACGATTTCCGCCGGGATCCCGGCCGATGCCAGCAACGCTACCACGGCGTCGGCCACTTGCGTGTTTTCGGCCAGGAAAACGGTCTGCGGATCAGCCATGTTCACCCCTTGGGATGAATGTTACGGGGACCACCTTTCGGGCGACGGGTTTGCGTCTTCCGGCCGGGGCGATACCCGCGGTTGGGTAGTCCCCGTTCGCCGGGTTGCTCGCCTTGGGCTGGGTTGGCCACGGAATGGTAATGATCGTCGTCGAGCTTCGAGTGGATGGCGTGGTTGGCCTGCCGGCGACGCGCCTCAATGGCTTCTTTGGGTGGATGGGCCGGAATCAGCCCTTCACAGCCGCCGATCAGGTCGGCTCGGCCAGCCTGGATGAGCGCTTCGCGGACCGTGAAATAGTTCTCAGGCTTGAAGAACTGCATCAAGGCGCGCTGCATCTTCCTATCACGCAGGTTCTTGGCGCTGGGCACGGGCTGTTTGCTGAACGGGTCCAACCCGGTGTAATACATGCAGGTGGCAATGTCGAACGGCGCGGGGATGAAGTCTTGAACCTGATCGGGTCGGTAGCCGTTTCGCTTCAAATAGAGGGCCAGATCGATCATTTCCTCCAGACCGCTCCCCGGATGGCTGGCGATGAAGTAGGGCACCAGCTGTTGTTTGGGCTTCCCGGCATCGGCGGAGGCTTTCTTGAACGCCTTGGCAAACCCCCCAAAGTTGTCGATCGAAGGCTTCTTCATCAGGCGCAACACGGTGGGGCTGGTATGTTCCGGTGCCACCTTCAGCCGCCCGCCGGTGTGGTGCGTCGCCAGCTCCCGAAGATACTCCGGGGCGAGTTGGGCCAGGTCCATCCGGATACCCGACGCAACAAAGACCTTGCGGATGCCTTCGATCGCACGGACTTTGCGCATCAGCTCAACCAGCGGTCCATGATCCGTGCCCAGCAGCTTGCAAATCGTTGGGTGAACACAGGAGAGCCGTTTGCATTTCGCTTCGACATCGGGGCGGGTACAGCGCATCGTGTACATGTTGGCGGTGGGGCCGCCAATGTCGGATACCACACCTTTAAATTCCGGGTCGGCCGCGAGTTTGGCTGCTTCTTCGAGAATCGATTCGTGCGAACGGCTCTGGATAATACGACCCTGGTGGGCGGTGATCGAGCAGAACGTGCAACCGCCGAAACAGCCGCGCATGATCGTGATCGAATCCTTGATCATCTCATGAGCGGGGATCGGCTCGGTATAGCTGGGGTGTGGCCGGCGCGTGTACGGCAAGTCGTACACAGCGTCCATTTCCTCTTGGGAAAGCGGCAGCGCCGGGGGTGTCTGCACCACGGCCTGCCGCTCATGGAATTGCACCAAAGCCGCGGCATTGAACGGATTGGTGTTGGTATGGATGATCCGTGTGGCCTCGGCGAACTGGAGGTTGTTGTCGCGAACCTCCTCATACGAGGGCAGCATCTGGACCATGAAGCCCTTCCAATTGCAGCCCGGGGGCTGCTCAGCAAGCGGGGCAGGGGAAGGCCCAATGGCTTGCAGCAACGCAGCGGATTCCCGAGCACCCAAGGCATAAGTCACCCCCCGCAGATTGCGGAGTTCCCGCACCGACTGGCCGGCGGCGAGGCGATTGGCGATCTCGACGATGGTTTTCTCCGCCATGCCGTAGACCACAAGATCCGCCTTGCTGTCCAAAACGATCGACCGCTTGACCGAATCGGACCAATAGTCGTAGTGGGCCAGGCGGCGGAGCGACGCCTCGACTCCCCCGGCAATGACGGGAACCCCCGGAAAGGCTTCGCGAGCCCGTTGACAGTAGACAAGCGTGGCGCGGTCGGGTCGGAGGCCGATCCGCCCACCGGGGGAATAAGCATCGTCATTGCGGACTTTTTTGTTGGCGGTGTAATGGTTAATCAGCGAATCCATGTTCCCCGCACTGATGGCGAAGAACAAACGCGGTTTGCCGAATTGCCGCCACGGCTCACAGGTTTGCCACGGCGGCTGGCTCAGCATGGCGACCCGATACCCGGCCCGCTCGAGCACGCGATGGAGAATGGCCATTGCGAAGCTGGGGTGATCGACGTACGCATCGCCGGTCACGAACACCACGTCCACCTGATCCCACCCCCGCGCGTGCATTTCCGCGGCCGTCATGGGAGCCGGTGGCAGGGTGTAGCGCTCCTGCCACATCGGCAACGGCAAGCGGGTATTCGAGGAGCTTTTCGGGTCGTGGTGTGTCATTTTTGGGCTGCCGTGAGATTACGCCATTATATCTGGAGTTGAGTGATTTCGGCGTGTTCGCTCCTTTTCCAAATACCAAAACAAAAGAAGTGAGAATTTAGTTGTGAACACCGTCGAGGGGATGTAACGTAATAGACTTGAAGCGGTAAATGTCACATGATTGGCTACGGCTCATCTTTGGGGCGGTTTGGGTGGGTTGGAGTTATTCTGGCCCTCGCGGGCTTTTTCTGTCCCGGTCGTGCTTCGGCCGGGTGCGGAGATCATGTGCTCATTCTCTCCGGGCCGACGGATCAATCGAACCAAGCAGTTCCGCTCGGCGCTCCTGCTGAGACGACTTCGCCGGTTTTGCCCGGCCAGCACTCGCCGACTCAGCCGCCGTGCGATGGCCCGAGTTGCTCCAACGCACCCCGGAAATCGTTACCTCCACTTGCGCCGGCTTCGGTTCCTTTTAACCAAGGCCAGAAAGTCGTTCTACTCTCCACGACGGAAGACGGCGAAACCAGCGCTAACCAACGGCATTGGATCGGGGAATCGTCCGCGGCGCGACCCATTCAGCGTCCCACCTCGATCTTTCATCCACCTCGTCTTGGCTGACCCACAACCGTCCACACGCACTGTCCTGAATGCGGGGATAACCACTGGCTTTGGTGGACTCGTAGTCGGTGGTTGAAAACCAATCGTCAATCTCGGTAGCCTTGACCACCGGATACCAAACCGGACACGACAGCGGTGCTTCGTGCCGTGATGTGGTTACTGATCGAATTCATGCGACTCATCCTTCGACGGTTCAACGAGGTTGGAAATGAATGAGCCTTTCACCGGTGCGTCGCCGGCGATCGTCATTAAGAAACGATCGCCTTTCGCGGCCACAGCGTATGTGCCGGCGATCGGTCCCCGGCTGAGGATTTTGCTTTATCTGGTGTTCGCCGGGTTTGCCTTTCTCGGTGCCACGGGCATTTATTTGCTGGTGATCACCGTGATGAATCAGGTGAATTCCGAACAATTGTTCACAACGCCGTTTACGTTCTGGATGCTGATTGCCCACATCGCGGTCGGCGTCGTGGGGATACTGCCGTTTCTGATTTTTGGCCTAGCCCACATGATTGGCTCGTGGCATCGGCCCAACCGAGTCGCAGTACGGCTCGGTGTGCTGCTGTTTGCACTGGGGATTGTGATTATCGTGAGCGGTATTGCACTCATTCAGATCGAAGGATTACCTCAGTTGCCAACCGGCTCGCTCGCGCGGAATGCGGCGTATTTCGCGCACCTGTTGATCCCTGTGGCCGCGATCCTGGCTTACATCGCTCATCGTCGGGCCGGACCGCCCATCAAGTGGAATTACGGCCGCTACTGGGCCGCCGTGGTGGCACTCGTCGTGGGGGGCATGGCCGCAGCACACGTTCTGGATCCGCAGAAGTTTGGGCGGGAAGGACCCGCGGAGGGCATGAAGTACTTTTTCCCTTCCGAAGCGCGTACCGCCGATGGAAACTTTATCCCCGAACGAGCCTTGATGCTGGATGAATACTGCCGCAAGTGCCACGAAGACATTTACAACGACCACCTCCACTCGGCGCACCGGTTCAGCTCGTTTAATAATCCGGCCTATTTGTTCAGCGTGAAGGAAACCCGCAAGGTGGCGATGGAGCGTGACGGCACTATGAATGCCTCCCGCTGGTGCGCCGGATGTCATGACGCGGTGCCGTTTTTCAGCGGGAAGTTTGACGATCCTAACTACGATATTATCAACGATCCCACAGCCCATGCCGGGATCACGTGCGTCGTGTGCCACTCCATTACGCACATCAATTCGCCGATCGGCAACGCGGCCTTCACGATCGAGGAGGCACAACATTATCCCTTTACCTTCAGCGACTCTAAAAGTCTGCAGTGGATCAATAATCAGCTGATCAAAGCCAAACCGGAGTTGCACAAAAAGACGTTCTTGAAGCCGTTGCATCAGTCGCCGGAATTTTGTTCGACCTGTCACAAGGTTCATTTGCCGGTGGAGTTAAACCACTACAAGGATTTTCTGCGGGGTCAGAATCACTACGACTCGTTCATGCTCAGCGGCGTAGGGCATGGTGCCAGAAGCTTTTACTTCCCCCGTACTGGCAAAAAGGACAATTGCGCCTCCTGTCACATGCCGCTTGAGCCCAGCCTCGACTTTGGCTCAAAGGATTTCGATGGCACGGGCATCCGGAAACGGCACAGCCACTTCTTCCCCGGGGCAAATACGGGCCTCTTCGAACTGCTCAAGTACGAGCCTCGCTATGCAGAGCGTGCGCCATCGTTCCAGAAATCGATCGAAACGAATGCCGAGTTCCTCCGCGGTACCGCCCCGGATGGCAGCGACAAGAAGCTGCGGATCGACATCTTTGGCCTCAAGCGGATGACTCCCGAAGGTATCCCCGTAGATGGTAGCCTGACCGTGATTCGGCCCACGCTGCCGCTTTTGCAGCCGGGGCAGACGCATCTGATCGAAGTGGTGATCCGCACGCTGAACATCGGCCACCACTTCAGCCAGGGAACGGTTGATTCCAACGAGATCTGGGTGGACTTCAAAGCCACGGCTTCTGGACGGATCATTGGCCGCAGCGGCGCACTTTCGGGACCAGATGACACGGGTGAGGTGGACCCGTGGTCGCACTTCGTGAATGTGCACATGCTGGATCGCCACGGGAACCGCATCGACCGCCGCAACCCGCAGGACATCTTCACCCCCCTCTATGACAAGCAGATTCCCCCCGGAGCGGGCCAGGTGGTTCACTATCTGCTCGCTGTGCCACCGGATATTTCCGGGCCAGTGGAGCTGACCGTGCGGCTGCGCTACCGCAAGTTCGACTACAAGTACATGGAATACGTCCATAAAGAGACGGGCCGACCGGTGCCCAAGCTCCCCATCGTGGACTTGTGCGAGGATCATGTGACGCTGCCGGTTGCCGGTGTGGCCCCGCAGGTTCCCCCACAGGAATCCCCGATTCAGCCCGCATGGCAACGGTGGAACGACTACGGAATCGGTTGTCTGATCGAGGGCGAACCGATTCACCGTAAGAAAGGCAATTTGGCCCAGGCCGAGGCCGCTTTCGCCAAGTTGACGACATTGGGCGAAGCGGATGCCGTTTGGAATGGCCACGTCAACTTGGCCCGGGTTTATCTCGCGCAGGGCCGGCTGGATGCGGCAGCCCGGGAGCTGAACGCCGCCCGAGTGGTTGACCCCGAATCGCACTGGTGGGCCTTATCGTGGTTTACCGGACTGGTGAACGCGCAAAACGGCAACCGCGAGGGGCTGGACAGCGCCATTGCCGAATTTGAAAAGATCGTGGACCCGCGGAATCAACCCAAACACCCCGATGGCCGGCTGAAGTTCGACTTCACTCGGGACTACATCGTGCTCACGGAACTGGGGCGGACCCTGTTCAAGCGAAGCACCTTGGAGGAACTGAATCCCGAACGGGAACGGCACTACTTACTCCGGGCCATTGAGGCGTATGAGCGTGGTCTGGCCATAAATCCCGAGGTCGATGATCCAGATAACGACCCACACTTCGGCTTGAATCAGTGTTACGACAAGCTTGCCCGGGGTGTTCCGCTGGCACCGGTGCCGCCCGTAGCGCCGCCCATGGAGCGACTGAGTGAGTTGGCGGCAGCGGTCGTGAATCAGCAACTCACCCCCGACCAGCGGATGAAAGCCGCCGCCGAGTTAACTGCTGCGGTCACGGCGCTGGGTAAGCAGGCCCCCGATCCGCGTTCGCCCAAGTTGCCGCCCATCCGGGCTTTGCTAAGTCAGTTGCGACCCGCCTTCCACAATGAAAAGGAACCGCGGGTCCAAGCTGCCATTGCTGCCGTGTTGGCAGAAGTTCACCTGGTTTCCCACACGATTTACAAACCCGATGAACTGGCCCGCTCAAGCGCTACCCAAAAGTACCGGGATGCCCACCCAGCGGCCAACGCGGCGGCGGAGGCCATCGTATTTTACGCCACAAATCGTCCCGAAGGCTTGAAGTAAAAGCTCCCCCGCCGCATTAACACGCGGCGGGTTCTTTCAACGACCCAACCGATTCACCATGAACAAACATCTTCTCGCGTTGCTGAGTATTGGTGCAGGCTTAGCGTTGGTCGGTGGTGGGGTTTATTTCGCCCGCAAGTACCTGACCACTGATCGCAACCCAACCCGTGCCCCGCCGAGTCAAGCGGCCATCGAACGCACGGCGATCCCGGTGCCCCGGGTGACGTTCACGGATGTCACAACGGCGGCGGGAATTGCTGTCGAGCATTACAACGGGTCCGCCGGAAGCAAGCTCTTGCCCGAGACCATGGGCGGCGGGGTCTGCGTGCTCGACTACGATGGCGACGGCTGGCAGGACATTCTCTTCCTAAGCGGTTGTGCCTGGCCCGGGCACCCGGCACCCGACAAACCGCTGCCCTCCTGTGTGGTGCTGTATCGCAACCGGGGAAACGGCACCTTCGAGGATGTCACGATGCAGTCCGGCCTGGCTACCACCATGTATGCCATGGGAGCCTGTTCCGGCGACATTGACAACGACGGATATGCGGATCTTTTCATCACCGGCGTGGGCGGCTGCCGACTCTTTCACAACGTCGATGCGGGTGGCCACCGCCGGTTCCGGGATATTACGGCCGAGGCCGGGTTGCAACCCACCGGTGGTGCTTGGCCAAGTGGGTTAAGCGCTGAGCAGTTCATCAAGCTCCAGCAACCCATCGAGTTCCCTACCACGGCAACCTTCGTGGATTACGACGGCGACGGGAAACTAGATCTGTTCGTGTGTCATTACGTGAAATGGTCGCCCGCGATCGACCTCTCAATTAACGCCACGTTAACCGGCATCGGGCGCGCCTACTTGCAACCGCAGCAGTTTGAAGGCGCTCAGTGTCGCCTCTATCGCAATCAGGGTGGCAAGCGGTTCGAGGATGTGACCGAAACAGCCGGTGTGAAGGTGGTGGAAAAGGAAGGAACCTCTGCCACGGCCCGGGAACGGCCGGTGGCCAAATCACTGGGCGTCGTGATTTGCGACCCGGATAACGATGGCTGGCCGGATCTTTTGGTGGCGAACGATACCGTTCGTAATTTCTTCTTTCATAACGTGCCGGCACCCAACGGAGGGCGGCAGTACGAAGAGAAAGGCCTGTTTAGCAATGCGGCCTATGCAGAAGGCAAACCCCGCGGCGCGATGGGCATCGACTGGGCCGAATATTTGCCTGGCAAGTTCGGATGTGTGATCGCCAACTTTGCAAATGAACCTATCACGTTCCTGACTGTGGCCGATGCCAACCCGAACAAGCTCCGGTTCACGGACTCAGCCTTGGCGGTGGGTTTGGCCGGGCCCAGCCGCCGGTGGCTAAAGTTCGGCACGTTCTTCTTCGATTACGATTTGGATGGCCGACTCGATTTGCTGGTCTGCAACGGTCACTTGGAGCCAGAGATCGCCCTGGTTCAAAAGGAGCAGAACTTTGCCCAGCCGGCGCAGCTCTTCTGGAATACCGGGGACCAACAACGGCTATTTGAGCCAGTCACGGAGGAGCAAGCGGGCCCGGATCTCTTCAAACCCATGGTGGGTCGTGGTTGTGCTTATCTGGATTACGATGGCGATGGTGACCTGGATGTCATCCTCATCGAGAATAATGGCTCACCGCGGCTGTTGCGCAACGACACAAGGCTCGGTCACCATTATGTGCGCCTGCACCTGGTGGGCAACGGCAGCACCACGAATACCAGTGCCATTGGAGCCAAGATCACCATCGAAGCGCGTGGACACGTTTACCAACGGGAGGTGGCGGGAGCCCGTGGTTACCTAAGCCAAAGCGAGCTTCCGATCACCATTGGCTTGGGCACGGTCAATACGATCGACCGGATCACCGTTCGCTGGCCCGGCAAGGAAAGCACAACACAAGTATGGACGAATCTCGCACCTGATCAGTTTTACACGCTCCGCCAAGGTCAGCCGGACGCGGAAGTGACCAAACCGAACACGAAGTGAGCACCCTCCGATGACAAATCCTGCCGCGATTTCTCCCCGCCCCTGGCGATTACCGCTCGTCCTGGTGGTCATCTCGTTGCTCGTGGCCGCAGGATTGGGGGTTTGGCTTTACTTGCAGCCGCGACCCAACGCGGTTTCGGCCGACCTGGTCGGTGCGGCCTTGGCTAACACCAAGGGCATCGGTTTTATGGAACAGTTCCAGTACTCCGATGCTATCCAGGCATTTGAAGAAGCCGTTCGCTTGGCTCCAGATTGGACGCCCGCTCAGATTAATCTGGGAATTGCCCTCCTCAACACGGAAAAGCCTGAAAACCTGGATCGGGCTTTAGAGATCTTTCAGCAGGTTCGCCAGCGTGAACCCAATAATATTCACGCTCATTACTGCACGGCTATCATCCATCAGTATCGCGGGAACCTGGGAGAGGCATTGCCCCACTTCGAGCGCGTCACCCAACTCGACCCGCTGGACGCGCATGCCTGGTACTTCTTGGGGCTTAGTCGGCCCGATTCCGCTGAATCCCCGGATTCCTATCGCTGCTTCGAGCATGCTTTGAAATTGAACCCGTACCTGAATGCTGCTCGATACGCGCTGGCTCAGCACCGCATCACCGGCGATGACCCGAAGCGGAAGAAGCAACTCATTGAGGAGTTCCAGGCCTTGGGTCAAGCCAACGCCACCGACCTGCTCGACATCAAGTACACAGAAATGGGCCGTTACGGTACCGCAATCGGTAGCGCGGCGCTGCCCGCTCTCGAACAGGCACTCTTGCCGCTCTTTGAGCCTGTTCCGAGCTTGACCATCACGCTCGCCGACGGCACAACCTGGGCGACTTCAGATCTGCTTCCCGAGGCTTATCTGGTGGTCCGTACCCGATTTGGCGGCGGCATGGTTCTGCTGGACTACAACCGTGATGGCCGGATGGATGTGTTTCTACCTGGTGCAGTGATTCGGCAACAGCAGGTCGGTGATGTGTTGCTGCGTAATGATGGCAATTTCACATTCACCGATGTGACTGCGCTCGTTGGACTGCATCAACACGCTGGCACCTTTGCGGCGGCTGTCGGTGATTTCGACAACGACTCATTTCCCGATCTGGCACTGTGCGGGTCGGCGGGTATTCAACTCTTCCAGAACCAGCAGGGTACACGTTTCTCGAACGTTACGACGACGGCCCGTTTTGATCACGTACCCGGCTTTTTCCTAACCGCGAGCTGGATCGATCTGGATCAAGATGGCGACCTGGACCTCGTAGCGGCGCGATATGCCTCTACAGCCGAGCTGGCCGTGCAACACTTCCGTGGAGGCACAGTCGATGGTACTGGTCGGCTGGTAGTGTTCGCCAATACCGGAGTCGCACCTGCGGCGGCGAAACCCGGGGATCCGTTACCACCATTAACCGTGTCGTTCAAGGAGGCTGCAGAACCCGAGGCGCTTCTGGTCAAAGGACCGGTTACGGGGTTGGTTGCGACCGATGTTGATGGCGATCTGGATGTCGATTTGCTGGTGCTAGTCGATGGTCAGCCGCCGGTCACGGTACTCAACGACCGGATGTTCCGCTTCCATCAAGGACCTCCGATCACGTCGGCTTCCGGAAAGTGGAACGGTGGATTAGTTCTGGACATCAATGGCGACGATCAATCGGATTTGGTCTTGCTCGAAAATTCCGCGCCACCTCGTGTTCTCATCAGTACGACGGATCAGCCGGGGGGCGATCTGGGTGCGCGGTTCATCGCTGGCACCAGCAATTCGCCGAGTCTGCTCACCGCGGCCTGGGTCGATCTGGATCTGGATGGCCGCACCGACGTTACCGGTCTGTCCACGGATCGCAAGTTGGTGTTGCTACGTGGCGATGGCAAGGGCAAGTTCACCCGCGAACTCAACGCCTTTGGCACCACGGCCGAAGCGATTGCTGATGCACTTGCTGTGATACCAATCGATCTGACCGGAGAATGCCGACCGGATATCCTCGTGTGGTCGGCACGAACCGGATTGCAACTTTTCAAGAATCTGGGCAACGGGAACCACGGCTTGCGTGTGGTTCTGACCGGCAAGCGCAAACCGCTGACCATCGGCGAAGAAGGCAAGCCCCTGCGAACGAATGCAGACGGCGTGGGGACCTGGGTCCGTGTGCACGCCGGCCCACTGCGTACGGCGGCTGAAAACACCACCCTGTTCGCTGGCCTGGGACAATCGCGAATTCCCATCCACTTTGGGCTTGGAAAGCAGGATTTTGCGGAAGCCATCCGAGTTCGCTGGCCGGATGCCGTGATTCAGGCGGAGCTCAATCAAGGTGGATCCCTCGTCAATATCGTTGAATTCGATCGCAAACCGACTTCGTGCCCGATCCTCTTTACCTGGAATGGCGAACGCTTCGTTTACAACACGGATTTTCTGGGTGCCGGTTCGATGGGGGAATCCGGTGCGGATGGAACAACTCGACCTCCCCGGCCGGAGGAATCCGTCAAGATTGAACCGGGTCAACTTGCTCCGCGAAACGGTCATTATGTGCTGAAGTTAGCCGAGCCGATGGACGAGCTGATGTACCTCGATCGCATCCGGCTCGACGTGATCGATCACCCCGGAGATGTCATTGTTTTCCCCGATGAGCGGTTTGCCACTTCCGATCCGCAGCCCAGCCAGCAACGTCTGTTTTTCCGAGAATCCGAGTGTATCTTTGCGACCAAGGCAACCGATCATCGTGGCCAGGATGTGACGAATTTGCTTCGGTATCGCGATGGCCGACATGTCGAGGGGTTTGCCCTGCGATCGTGGCTAGGTTACGCGGAAGACCATTACGTGGAATTCACACTTCCCGCTGCAATCAAATCAGTGCCGGCGGGTCGTCCGCTTTACTTGGTGCTAGCCGGCTGGACCGATTACGCATTCCCGGAATCGATCTACGCGGCGACTCAAGCGGGTGTTCCCCCCTTGTGGCCGGTACTGGAGCAACACCAACCAGACGGTAGCTGGAAAACGCTGGGCGAAATTGGCCTGCCGGCGGGGTTGTCGCGTGTGATGACCACGGAGATTACCGGCTGGTTCGACGTGGCGGGCGGTCCGCTGCGAATTCGCACCAATCTGCGGATCTACTGGGATCAACTTTTCATCGCACCGCTTTCTCCATCGACCAACGCGCAGGTGCAGGAACTATCGGTGGCCCGGGCCATCCTGGAACACCGAGGTTTTGTTCAGGAGTACAGCCCCGGTGGGAAGTTGCCCATTGCGTATGACTACGACCGGCTGGAGGCCGTTGCCGTGACACGGTGGCGCGGCAAAATCACCCGAACCGGCGATGTAACGGAACTGCTTAACACACTCGATGACTGCCCTGTGATTTGTGGACCGGGTGATGAGATCACGGCGGAGTTCGCTGCCGAACAACTGCCCAAATTGCCCCTCGGATGGAAGCGTTCGTTCATCTTGCGTAGTTGGGGGTATGTCAAGGACGGGGCATTGACGACGCAAACGGCCGGGCAGGTTGGCCCGTTGCCTTATCGCGAGATGCCCGCTTACCCCTACGACCCGCTTCGCTATCCCTTGCCCCAGCGGGTTAAGGATTATGACCGTAAATGGAATACCCGAACGCCCGGCAGACGCTAGTCTTCAGCAATTCCTGGCCCCGACTTACTCATTGAATGGGGTACCCGTAGCGGCGGATCACATCGCCCCACCGCTGGGTCACCTCGGTTCGCTGAGCGTCGGTTAGGGTATACTTGTTCGTCTCGTAGCCGTGCGTCTGTTGCCAATAGGCCTCGATGCGCGGTCGGGCTTGATCGAATCCGGTAAGATCCAACGCGGCGTAGACTTTTTGCAGTTCTTCCAGCGGGTTTTTGATCAGATCCTCGTAGCGTAACTCGTGGAACCGACCCGGTTTCAACAAGGGCCGGGCCTCTTCGAGCCGGTCGTAGATGATGCGAAATTCCCGAAAGACCTTCTCGTGAGTACCTGCTCCAGAGGGCTTGTGCAAACAATGCCGCCGTGCCAGTGAGTTCCACAAATTGACCGTGGAAGGGAAAACCACATAAGGATCGCGGACAATGTGCAGAAATCGGGCGTCGGGGAACATCTCAAGAAGCACCGGGATCCGTGCAGTGTGGGGCGGCGACTTCAGTACCAACTGGCGATCGTCATGAAAGCTTACGGTCTGCAGAAAGCGGAGGAATGTCCGCTTCCAACGTGCCAACTGACTGGCGCTCAATCCGGAGAGATCCAGTGCGCCGGGATACATCGGCGGGTGGTTCGGAAACGCAATATCGATGTAAGTGCTCGGCTGACCAAGCAGACACAGGGCAAATTCATCCTCTTGTGGCCGATCCCATCCAGCCGCCATATTGTCCATGGGTCGTTGCTCGGGGGCCAAAAATCGGGCATAGGTTTTGAAAAACCGTTCGGTGAGCAACTGGTGGTTTGGATTGAAACAATCGAAAAAGTCAGGATAGTTAAACTGGGGATCTTGGATCAACAATTCATGGAGCAGGGTTGTTCCCGTTCGCCAATGGCCGATCACAAATATGGGTTGCCGGGTGATCCGGGTGGTGGCAATGTGATCCCCATACAAGCCGTGCTGAATCCAGCGCAGCACCAGATTTATGGTTGAAACAACCGAGATGATGCCCGCGATGTACCAGTAACGCGGTTGTACGGCCAAACGGTTGCGGACCAGCAGCTTCATCCAGGTTACGGTATCGGTGCCTTGCAGGAACCGCGGGGACCACCGGCGCGAAGAGGGCTTTCCCGGTGGCGACATACGGCCAATCTCCATGTTTGCACAATTCGTTATGCCAGGAATCGAAACCGGTCGGAGGGGCAATACCACTCACCGACATTGTGTAGCAACCCAAACGCTGGGTAGCATGTAAGATGTCAATCAATCAAGGAAGTGGCTCATGGCCAAGAGCAAAACGCCAACACCACCTGTACCTGCACCTCATGCGGCTCGCCCAACGGAGTATACCGTTGTTGCCCGCCGCTACCGGCCCCAGCAATTCACTGAACTTATTGGCCAGGAGCACGTTGCTGCGGCTCTTGTTAATGCCTTGCAATCGGATCGCGTGGCGCATGCCTATCTATTTACCGGTGCCCGGGGGGTCGGCAAAACGTCAGCAGCACGAATTCTGGCCAAGGCGCTGAATTGTGTCAAAGGACCGACCCCCACGCCGTGCGATCAGTGCGCGAATTGCCAGGCGATTGCAGCGGGTGACGATGTCGATGTGTCCGAAATCGACGGAGCTAGCAACAACAAGGTCGAGGAGATTCGCGACCTGCGACAAAATGTCGGCTTCCGGCCTGCCCACAGCCGATACAAGATTTATATCATTGACGAAGTTCACATGCTGACAACTTCGGCGTTTAATGCGCTTCTTAAGACGTTGGAGGAGCCGCCGCCCCATGTGAAGTTCATTCTGGCGACAACCGAGGTCCAGAAAATCCCCATCACAATTCTGTCCCGGTGCCAACGTTTCGATTTTGCCCATGTCGGCCCCGCCAAGATCTTTGAACAACTCAAACGGATTGTTGAACGGGAGGGTCACTCGGCCGACGACGATGCCCTGCGGTTAATTGCCCGTCGGGCCAATGGATCGATGCGGGACTCGCAATCCTTGCTGGATCAACTGCTGGCCGCTTGCCCTGGCCGGCTCACGGCCGATCAGGTTACCACATTGCTGGGCTTGGCACCCGATGAACGCGTTAGCGAATTGGCAGCTGCGATTTTGAAGCACGATCCCCGGCAGGCATTCGAATTGCTCAACGCCTGGGTGGATCGTGGCTTGCAAATCCCTGAACTGGTCGATCAATTGATTGGCTACTGGCGAGTGTTGATGCTGGTCAATTGTGGGGGCCCCGAGGTGCGTGACTTACCCGTCACCCCGACTCAGCTCGAAACGGTACTCGAGCAGGCCCGAAGTATCTCCTTGGACACCATCCTCGCCGGTTTGGAGGTCTGGACCGCCACCCGAGCCCGTCTTCGCGACTCCACCCATGCGCAGGTTTTGCTTGAGATGGCGATTGTTCGGCTGTGCCGGCTTGAGGAACTCCTATCGGTTGGGCAGTTGGTCCAGATGTTGACGCAAGCCGGCCCATCCGCCAAAGTGACACCACCCCGGCCCGAGGTAGCACCGCTGCCGGGTGCTACCGAGGTAAAAAAAAACCAACTCCCCCCCCGCAATGAGGCCGAGTTGGAGAAACGTGCCGATGCTCAGCAGGGTACAATAAGTCTTACCGAATCTAATCTTCCTGACATCTGGCACCGTTTGATTGCACATTTGACCGATCGATGGCCCATCCTAGCCAATCACCTGAAACTGGCACTTGCGCCTGCAATTTTCGGGCCAAACTCACTGGAAATTCGTTTCCCGGTGATGTACAATTACTGTCGGGAAGCATGTGCTACGGAGACAAATGTTCAACGGATTCAGGAAGCTCTACGCGTCTTAACGGGGCAGCCGGTGGCGATTCGCCTCGAGACGGTTCCTGATCCGCAAACGGACGCGGAGACTCGCCGCACTCCACCCGTAGCGCGGGGAAATGATCAACGTAAGTACTTGCTAAGTTTGCCATTGTTCAAGAAAGCGACGGAATCGCTGGGGGCTCAGTTGTGGCACGTCGACGACGACTTTAATCCCACGGCCACGCCCCGACTCACCCCAAACCCGGGATCCGAACTCGAGACGGACGAGACGTAATCATGTTCAAAGAACTCGGAGCCATGATGAGCTTGCTTCGCAATCAGGGCAAGCTACAGGAAGAAATGCAAAAGTTTCAGGCGCAAATAGGGGCCATAACTGCCGAGGCGACGGCAGGCGGTGGATATGTCACGGTCAAGGTGAACGGTCGCTTTGAGGTGATTGGGGTAAAAATCAGCGACGATGCGTGGAAGCTCAATGATCGGGAAATGCTGGAGGACTTGATCGCAGCGGCAACCAATCAGGCCATTGCCAAGGTACGGGAGCAGGTCGCGGCGGAAAGTGCCAAGCTGGCAGCGAACATCGGCTTGCCGGCCGGTATGATGAGCGGCGGCTTACCGGGTGGGGGCAATTAACCATGGGATTGAGTCCGGCCGGACTCGTATTGGGAGAACGGAGTGACTGAAAGTCGTGGGGTTATTGCCGAGTTACTGGAGGAACTGACCAAACTCCCTGGGATCGGTCCGAAAAGTGCGGAGCGGATTGCTCACTTTTTGCTCGCTGGGGACCGCAGTCAGGCCGTCAATCTGTCCAATGCCTTGCGGGCCGTTGCGGAACGAGTTCGCCCGTGCCGGGAATGCTTCAACCTGACCGAGGGGGAAATCTGCCCCATCTGCCGCGATCCCAAGCGTGATGCGAGCCTGCTTTGTGTCGTGGAAACCCCACGGGATGTGAGTTCCTTTGAACGAACCGGAACTTTTAAAGGTCGGTACCATGTCCTCGGTGGCCGATTGGCTCCACTGGACGGTGTCGGTCCCGATCGGCTGACTTTTGCTGCGTTGGTGGATCGCGTCCGGCGGGGGGGAATCCAGGAAGTGATTCTTGCCACCAGCCCCACACTTGAAGGCGATGGCACAGCGCTGTTTGCCTCCAATCTGCTTGCCGAGACCGGTGTCCGGGTGACACGCTTGGCACGAGGTTTACCCACGGGTAGTTCCTTGGAATTGGCCAATGCCCAGATGCTGGCCGATGCTTTGGAAGGCCGTCGGGCCTACTAAGGAAGCGCCCTCTGCTTAAGCGGCTTGAGGGCTGGGGCAGCTGAGCGGGACTGTGTTCACGGAGATGGAGCTGATGAGTGGAATGCGTCTGGGGATGGATCTTGTCCTAAGGCCCGACCTGAAGCAGGTTCTGGCCCCACGCATGATCCAGTCCATGGAAATCCTGCAACTGCCCATTACCGATTTGCAAGCCAAGATCGAACAGGAGCTGAATGAGAACCCCTTCCTGGAATTGCGGGAAAAGCACGGTGAACAAACCGTTTCCACCCCCGAGTTCGATCCGGATTCCACCCCCCTCCAACACGATGAGACCGGCGATCTCGAATTTAGCCGACTCGAACAGTTGAATCAGGACTGGGAAAATCACTTCAACGAAGAACACCGGGTCAGCCGATCGTTGCTGGACGAGCTGGGCGATCGCAAGCTCGACGTCATGGCGAATATGGCAGCCCGGCCGCAATCCTTGCAGGATCATCTGGCCGAGCAAATTGGCGAGCTGGAGTTGGACGAATCCCAACGCCGATTAGCCCGTCACATTTGCAGTTTTGTCGATCGCACAGGCTACTTGGGCACCCGCGAGCGAGCCAGCGAGGACGATAGCAAAGATACGTTCCGGCCGGTCTCCTTGGAGGAGATTGCTCGGCTTTATGACCAGGAGGTGACGGTCGAGGAGGTCGAAGACACTCTGGTGCACGTTGTGCAGAAACTCGATCCACCCGGAGTTGGGGCGCGAAGCATGGCCGAATGCTTGCTGCTTCAGGTGGGTCCAGAAACCCCCCATGCCGACGTGGTCCGTGTCTTGATTCGCGATCACCTCGACGACATCGCTCATAACCGCATACCGGTTATTCAGAAAGCAACCCGTTTTGATATTGCTACCATACAGGAAGCCATCGAGACCCTCCGGCATCACCTCGACCCCAAACCGGGGCTGAAGTTCGGTGCAGGAGAGACCCACTATGTTTTGCCGGATGTCGTCGTCGAGCGAACCGACGACAACGACTACACAATCCGCTTAACCGATGAATGGGTCCCGAAAATCCGCATCAGCAAGCGAACCGTGGAACTGCTCAAAAACAAACATCTCGATGACAAGGTCAAGGAGGAATTGCGAAAGAAGCTGCAGTCCGCGGATTGGTTGGTCAAGGCTGTCGAGCAACGCCGCAATACCTTGTTGAAAGTGACGCGGGCGATCATCGACCATCAGCGGGCGTTCTTGGATTTTGGCCCGGAACATATCCAGCCGCTTAAGATGCAACAGATTGCCGATCAGGTGAAGGTTCACGTCACGACCGTAAGCCGGGCCGTGGACGACAAGTGGGTCCAGACCCCGCGCGGAGTCTTCCCGCTCAAGCGGTTCTTTGGGGGCGGCAAAAAGAACGACCAAACCAATGAGGATGTCGCTTACGAGGTCATGAAGCAAAAACTCCTGGAACTGGTCAACAACGAGGATAAAGCAAATCCGCTTTCGGATGAAGAACTGGTTGCCCGGCTCAAGGAGGCGGGGTATCCCGTCGCCCGGCGCACGGTGACCAAGTACCGGAAAATGCTGCGAATCCCCTCAAGTCGCCAACGCAAGGATTGGACACGAGCGTAATCCCGGTGCGTTTGGATGAGGCACAAGGAGGTGTCGAAGATGTCGCTACCACGTGGGTATCCGCTTACTTGGTCGGTGGGTCGACGGATTGTGGCTGATATTTTGCATTTTGGGAATGGAATTCCCCGTGTGACGGTGGAACGAACGTTTCGGCTGCCCGAGGTGGCGGCGGCGCGGCGGGTTGCAGAACCACGTCCGGGTTGGTATCCGGTTTTGCTAAAAAGTTTTGCATTGGCAGCAATGGCTGTGCCCGAGCTACGCCGTTCCCTGAGTACTTTTCCAACAGTTCGGTTGCACCAACATGCCTGTAATGTGGCCGCACTTACCGCCGAGCGCCAGCTTCCCGATGGTCCGGCTGTGTTGATTTTTCACATTCGGTGCCCGGAGATCCTACCACTCCCGGAACTACAGGCCCGCTTTGAACAAGCGCGTTCAGCGCCAATCCAATCGATGGGCGACTATCGTCGCTTGCTGCGAATCAATCGGTTACCACTTCCGCTGCGTCGCCTGGTGTGGTGGATCGGACTACGGATTTCGGCCCGATGGCGAGAAAAGTACTTTGGTACATTTGGAGCGACGAGTGTGGTTTCCGCAGGGGGCAGCATCATTACGCCGATCGCCCCTTTGCCTGTGATTTGGACGTTTGGCCCAGTGGATGATCACGGAACGGTGGTTGTGCGTTTGACGTTCGATCACCGCGTTCTGGATGGTGTTGCAGCTGCTCGTGGGCTGGTCGAAGCCGAGCGCGCTTTGGTCGGCCCCATACTCGCCGAGCTACGTTCCCTCGCCCGTCCACTCCGAACAGCGGTATAATTTCCCCATGTCGACCAATCACTCCGCCGATGCTCTGGCTGCCGAGGAAACACAAATACGACTCGGCGGTGGTCTAAAAGCCATTGAACGGCAGCACGAGAAAGGCCGTCTCACCGCACGGGAGCGGATTAGCCGATTGCTGGACCCCAAAACGGAGTTTTTCGAATTGGGGCTCTGGGCTGCTTGGAAGATGTACGCCGAATGGGGTGGTGCACCTTCTGCGGGGGTTGTGACCGGCATCGGAACGGTCTCAGGCCGACAGATGATGCTGATTGCAAATGATGCCACCGTAAAGGCCGGTGCCTTCTTCCCGATGACTTGCAAAAAAGTTCTACGGGCCCAGCGCATTGCGATGGACAACCGCTTGCCGCTGGTCTACCTCGTCGACTCGGCCGGTGTGTTCTTGCCCTTACAAGATGAGGTTTTCCCCGATGAGGACGATTTTGGTCGCATCTTTCGTAACAATGCGGTGATCTCCGCCGCAGGCATTCCCCAATTCGCGGCGATTATGGGTAATTGTGTCGCAGGCGGGGGCTACCTGCCGGTCTTGTGTGACACCATTCTAATGACCGAGGGCAGCGGACTTTATTTGGCAGGGCCAGCGCTGGTCAAGGCCGCGATTGGGCAAGTTGTTGATTCGGAAACTTTGGGTGGTGCCAGGATGCACAGTTCCATCAGTGGTACTATTGATTATCGTGAGCCGAATGACGAAGCTTGCCTGGAGCGACTTCGCCGTTTGGCCGGTGCTTTGCCGCCGGACCACCGCACACTCCCACCGACTCGAACGGATCAATTGCTTCCGGTCCAGCACATGGAGCGTTTCAGCGGTCCTGAATATGATGTCCGCGATCTGCTCCGGCTACTGCTTGATGACGTTCCCTTCGACGAATACAAGGCCGAGTATGGGCAAACCTTGGTGTGTGGTATCGGCCGACTCGGTGGCCAGCCAGTGGGAGTCGTGGCCAATCAGAAAATTCGTGTGAAACCCGCTGAGGGGGCAATGCAATTTGGGGGTGTGATCTATGTTGATTCAGCGGACAAGGCGGCTCGCTTTGTCATGGATTGCAATCAGATGCGCATACCGTTGCTGTTTTTGCAGAATGTCAATGGCTTCATGGTTGGCAAGGACTCCGAGCAGAGCGGAATTATCAAGGCAGGAGCGAAACTGGTGAATGCCATCTCGAATAGTGTGGTCCCCAAAATCACCCTGATTACCGGCGGCTCCTACGGTGCGGGCAATTATGCTTTGTGTGGAAAGGCATTTGATCCGCGATTTATTCTGGCGTGGCCTACGGCAAAATATGCCGTGATGGGGGGCGAGCAGGCGGCGGGCACGCTCTTGGATATTCAGCTTCAAGCGCTCAAACGGCTTGGCAAAGAACCGAATGCGACAGAGCTCGTGGAACTCCGTGATAAGGTCAAGGCCAGTTATGAGGAACAGACCGATGTTCGCTATGCCGCCGCCCGGCTTTGGGTGGATGCGATTATCCGGCCCGAGGAATCTCGAACAGCCCTGCTGACTGCTTTGATCGTCGCCACGCGGTATGATGATGGTAAGCCCTTCCGAACGGGAGTGTTGCAGGTTTGACAGGTTCTTCACAAGCCGTCGGTGGCTTGCTTACATCGGTTCCCAAAGGCGGTATGAATGCTGTTTAAGTTGTGAGTCGTGCCGAGGAGCAGCTCGTGAGCCAACAACCAAAGGTGAAGGGTGTCGCTGATATCGTCTTTCTCCTCGACGCCACAGGCAGCATGGGGCCGTGCATCAGCGCCGTCAAGCAGAACATCAAAACGTTCGTTACCGCCTTGACAACACCTAACCCCAACGGCGGTGTTGTAGTCAAGGATTGGCGAGCAAAGGTTGTTGGTTATCGCGATTTAGATTACACGGATTACCCCGCGTTTGTGGACAATCCTTTTGTCAGTTCCGTTATCGAGTTGGAAAATCAGCTCAGTGCCCTGAATGCAGATGGGGGTGGCGACGAGCCGGAAACCCTGTTGGAGTCGCTTTACCGCTTGGCCAACATGCCGGTGAGCTTGGCAGGGGAACCGCCGCGACCGGATGCCTGGCGAGCTCCGGATGTTGCTCGTCGTTTCGTTGTGGTGTTCACCGATGCTCCATTCAAAGAACCGCTGCGTGAACCCCGTGGAGCCTCGATCGACGATGTCATACTCAATCTGATGACCGCTAAGATTGTCTTGCACATCTTCGCACCGAAAAAGTTTGAGCGCTACAACACGCTGGCGGAGGTGGACAAAGCTCAATGGTATGCGATTGCCGTGCCAGACGATAAGACTCCGCAACAAGCCCTTGCCGAATACACTACGGATCCAACCCGGTTTGGAAAAATCATTGAACAATTGGCGAAGACGATCACCATTGTCTCGGCACCACCGTTGCTGTTGGATTAAGGCGATTGGATTCGTTCCTGAAAACAGACCGGCTGGATCAATTACAGAGGTAGGGGAATGCGCCCCAGCACCAAAGGCGTCGTCGATGTGGTTTTTTGTCTGGACGCTTCGGGGTCCATGGCACCCAGCATAGCCGGGGTTCGACGTCACATTGGTGCGTTTCTCAATGCTCTCAGCGACAGTTCCAATCGCACGATGGATTGCCGAATCGATTATCTGGTCCACTCCTGTGATCCCACCGGTCAATTGGTCCGGTCGTCCTCGCTCCGCAAACACGGAGCGGAGTTGATCACGGCACTCTATGGTGCGAACCCCGAGCCCAATGCATTCTTTACCACTGATGTAACAAGTATTCGAGCTGGTTTGGAACGCGTTGAGGTCGTGGGCGACGAGACCATGCTGGTAGCATTGGACCTCTGTCTGGATTATCCCTGGCGGCCCCGGGCGGGATGTCATCGGGTTGTCATCCTTATGACGGACGAACCACTGGAGTCTAATGCCCAAGCCCAGATCCAGCAGCGCAAGATCGGGCAGTTAATCGATAAGATTCACGCCCTGGGTGTGATGCTATTTATCGTTGGGCCAAAATCGGTGGGTTACAACGAACTCGCGGAAGCTGACAAAAGTCAGTATCAACAGGTAGGGCAGACTCACGATGGACTGGGTTCCTTGGACTTTGCCCGGGTCCTTTCCCACATCGGGAAATCGGTCTCCGTTTCGTCTCTGCAAGGACTTCCGGATCATCCAGTCCAACGTGCTTTGTTCGGTCAGGATGGATGGATCAGCTCTTGTTCGGAGATCACCAGTGGTCGCTGAACCCAAATGAACTGTATTCCGGAGAACACGAGCACATGGTTCGGCTCTATGATCCCAAGGAGAAGATTCAGGGATACACGATCGAGGAGCTGATCAGTACGGGAAACAACGCGGTGTCGTATGCTGCCCGAGCTGCAACTGGGGAGAAAGTCTTCTTCAAGCTTTATCAATCACCCTCGATTCGCGTCCCCTGGTATCGTCCCTTTGTTCAGCACCAACGGGAATTAAAAGAGCGGATAGAGCGTGGCTCGTGCCGCCAGTTTTGCTACCGCTTCCTCGGTGGCTTCGAGCACGACCGTAAGTATCACCAGGTGTTTGAGTATCTCGACAAGAGTCATTCTCTCGCCCAAATTTTGGATCGGGTGAAACTCAATCCGGCCGCGGTACCCTGGGAACAACGCGAATTGATGGCCAAGGTGCTCGTCGCTGGCATCGATCAGCTCCATGTGGCCAGGATTGTTCACGCGGATCTGAAGCCAGAGAACGTCATGCTGATCGAAGATCACTCGATTGCCATGAAATACAGGCTCAAGATCATCGATATGGATTTCTCGTTTTTTACTGACAAGAAGGCTCCATGGGATGGTCATGAAGGCTATTTCGGCACGCCAGGGTACATGAGTCCGGAGCATGTTAGCCGCCAGGTGCCCCAACCGGCCTCGGACGTCTTCACGTTGGGGCTGATGCTTTACCAGCTCCTCGCGCAGGGCCACCCATATGTCTTCGACGACATTGAGCAATATCCCTTGGCTTACCGCTCTTACACGGCACCGCGACCGAAGCTACTGGGAAAACCCCGTGAGCCAGCTACAACCGAATTCATCGAGGAAATGTTGTATCGTTGTCTTCACCCTGATCCAAGCCAACGACCAACTGCCCATGATTTACACCGAGCGCTTACCGGTGAGGGAACTCATGCTCACTTGGCCCACCTCAACAAACTCGGGCGACCTGTCGAGGCAAGCAGTACGGTGTCGGGTCCCGCGGAACTCCAGCACCAGTCCGATATCGAGTGCTCGAACGAGACGTCAATAGCCAGGGAAGATAAGCCCCACGTGAGTGGTGAATCACTTCGAATTTCTGGTCGGCTAAAACTGGTTTCCTCAGAAGGGATCGAACTTACGATTGGAGCCAGCCTTAAGGTCGGGCGAATCGTACTAGCGCGGTTTGGACATGGGGCGCAATACGCTGCGGATCATCAATTCACCCTCGAGCGAGTCAATGACCAGTGGTTTCTCGAGCCGGGGCCGAATACCCCCAACGACACCTTGCTCAACGGTGAGTTACTCAATGGCCGGCACCAGCTCATAGCCGGGGATCGCATTGCCATAGGCCGTGCGTCAAGCCAACGCAGAGTCCTCGAACTCGAGGTGCGAGCGGAGTAAGTGCCGTGGCCAATTGGGCATGCCTGCAGTGTGGAACCGAGAATGCTCCAAGTGAGCGGCGTTGTCTAGTCTGTCGGCATCCGAACCTGCCTCGAGTGGTCAAGCTGATTTCTCTGGCAACAGGTAAAGTGGCGGAAATCACGGAGCCGTTGCGGTTTGGCCGCGCTGTGTTCACCCATCGGTTTGGCGATCCCGACGCATATTATGCCTCGGAACTGCAGTTTGAGCTGGCACGGGACGAGGTTCAGCTGGCCTGGATTGTCCGGCCTTTGCCCGGGGCCGTGAACCCGACCTGTTACAACGGCCATCCGATCGGGTCCGATGGTTGTCCGATTGATGAAGGCGGCATCATCTCGATCGGCAAATCACGCTTGCGACTTCAGGTTCGGTTCAAGTAGCTCATTCACCTACTGGTTCATCAAACCCATGATGTCTCAGCCATTCCAACGAACTGGTCGGTCGCTGAGTCCATTCGAGGTCCGGACCTTTGAATCACTTGGGCTGACGCCGGGTCATTGGGCAGCCTTGGCCCCCGTTCCACTGCTCCAGCCGGATCTCAGACCTGTTGACAAGCGAGATTCGTTAACTTTGCATACCTTAAGACTCTTGCTTGGTGAGTCGGACAGATTGGGTCAAGAAGCGGAGCTGTTTTGGGCGCGGTTGGGGCAGCAGATAGCCCATCGATCTGACCGCGGAGCGGATCCAGAGTGGTTGTTGTCACTGAAATTGCTGGCTTGGCATTTGGTCAACGATCAATCTCGAACCTTACGAGAAGCCTATCTTGAGGCTTTAGAGCGAGCCGTCAATCATTTCACTCAAGAGGGCGAAGATCGGCAACGACCACTCCACGTGGTTGCACTGGTGCGATCCCATATCGAATGTTACCTGGGGATTAATCAATTTGATCCTGAGTTGACGCCTGCCGAATTGGGATCATGCAATTCGCCTGACCTGGTACACCAACTGGCGGGCCTTCCTACACGAGAGCGAGAACTGCTGTTTTGGCAAATGTCACAGGCTACCCCATTCAAAGACCGGCTTTCGGCGGAGGAGATCGATCACCTTCGAGAAAAGGTAGAAAAGTTGATACTCGCTGCTCGAACTCGATCTGTGACGGAACACATAAGTGTCGATATTAGCCGGTCAACTGATCGAAATCCGATGAGTGTCAACTCTGTGACTAGGCATGATCCAGTCAAGGAACCTTTACCAGATTCGCCTGCTAGTCTCACTGTTGAGATTGCCGAGCCCTTCAAGATGGTGACGCTGGCCGAGGCCATAAAGCTCGCCCAATCGGTGTCTATCGCCGCGGTACGTGATTGGCTTGCGATGCCGGAATCAAACCGTCAGCTCCTCTTCGATGATTGTCGGAGCCAATGCCCAGCCGTTGCCATCGTGCATAACCAAAATCAAGTTCCCGGGGTGCTCTGGGTCATCGGTGATCTTCACGCCGATCTGTTGGCCTTAGCCAATATCATTGCTCACGCTGAGCGGATCGGACAGGCTGAAGACAAACCTCCTGCGTATTTATTCCTGGGCGATTTTCTCGATCGGGGTCATTACGATCACGAAACCCTGTTGTTCCTCTTCGGACTGATCCTACAGAACCCGAGCCGAGTCGGTGTGATTGCTGGCAATCACGATGTGGATCTCCAATGGAATGCTGATCGGAATCGCTTCCAGGTTTCGATCGAACCAGCCGAGTACTGTGAGCGTCTCAATCAGATTCTGGAAAGCGGTCGGCACGTTCACTCGGATCAGGTCGAGTTGGCCCGATTATTAACGGTTTTCTGGTCATCACGACCTAAGGCCGTGATCCTGCCCGACGGGACCATGTTCAGCCACGCTGGCTTTCCCCATACCGACATCCATCCCTCGTTACATCAGGCACTCGATTTGGGTCAATCCAGGTGCGTCAGTGATTTTCTCTGGGCGCGGATTTCTGATCGGCCTCGAAAGCGACCTAATCGAGCCAACCGTGGGCATGAATTTGGTTGGAACGATTTTGCCGAATTCTGTCGGTTGTCGGGCCGTTTAGGTGTGCCGCCTGTACGCCGCTTGGTTCGCGGACACGATCACGTACCGAACCGGTGGGCCTATCTTCCGGAATATGCCGAGTACCCGGTACTCACGATCAACGCGATGGCGCGATGGATGGATGGGGAAACGATGGATTTGGCCAAACCGCATCCTCTCCCCGTGATGGCCCGGCACCGGCCTGGCCATTTGCCTGCGATCATACGGCTGCCACTGGATCCCATGGAAGTCGAACTGGCCTTGGCTAAATCCAACGAAAATCGCGGTGAGCAGCCTCCATTGGGGGGCAGGGTGTGAAGCTGATCCTGCAGTGTACTATCTGCGGAACCATACATTCGGTGGGCACCACGATTTGCTCGACCTGTCGCGCTACCGGATTGAGGGATTTACGCTTACTGTTCGAATGCCCTGGTTGTTTTGCCATCGGCTTGGTCCCGCGCTGCTCTCGCTGTAACCCACAAACGAACTCGCCTGCCAATTCACCAGTGCCAGATCCCAACGAACTCGCCCGTCTTTGGGGTGTCGAGGGTCTGCCCGAAGGAGACTTGAGTTCCGATGAGCAATCCGGACTGAGTCCAGAAGACCGGCGGAGCGTGGATGGAAAGTCCGATTCCAAATTCGCGACCGGTGACCATGAGGCTCACTGATTCAGAAGGAAGCGATCGAGACAAGCTCAATCGCATACCTGACTGAGGTGCTTACGTTCTGTTTGATTGAGCGGCTAGGTTTGTGGATGCGACGGTTACAATCCGTAAAACTTCACCGCATTATCGTGAAAGAGTTTCTTTTGCTGCTCCTCGGGGCGGTCTTGAACAATCGCTTTGAGCGCATTCACCCAGTCGGCATACTTATCGACGCCAAGCAGGCATACAGGCCAGTCGCCGCCAAACATCACCCGATCCGGTCCAAACACCTCCAGCGTGTGGTTGATGATGGGTGCCAGGTCATCCAGCGTCCATTTCCCTCGGCCCGGTGCGCTAGCAATAAAGCCGCTAATTTTCCCGACCACATTCTTGCGTGAGGCAATCTCCTTCATGTCCTTCTTCCACTGCTCCCGTTGTGCTGGGTTGTGCTTCAAGTCGGCGTTGCCACAATGATCGAGGATAAACCGAGTACCGGGACATTGATCTACCAGTTTGGTGTGGTCGGGCAACTCGGCGGGCCGTACACACAAGTCGAAGCTCAATCCGAGATCACCCAGCAGGCGAATGCCCTTGATGAATTTTTCATCCAAGCAATACCCAGGAGGGGTTTCTTTTACATGTAAAACCTGACGGATTCCCTTGACATACTTGTGACCCCTGAATTGGCGGGCGTATTTCTCAAACCCATCCGAATTGGGTCGGCCGGAAACCACGGCAGCACAGGTTGGCGTTTTGCCGCTTTCACAGAGGGCGACGATGAAGTCCGCTTCTTTTTGCTGCTGTTCGGGTATGACATCCACTTCCATGTAAACAGCTTTCACAACGTTCAAACCCTTGGTGGCTTCCGCATATTCCTTGGGCGTGTAATTATGACCCAAAATTTTCCCTTCGGAAGTATCGGGATTGAACCAGGCCAACTTGAACTGATTGAGATCCCATAAGTGTTGGTGAGTATCAACGATCGGTAGCATGGAGTTATCCTTCTTCTGAGCTGGAGTGAAAGGTGCAGCAAGTATGGTGGCTGTGGTAGCCAGGAACTCACGGCGATTCATGGTGAACCTCGCATCATGGGAGTTGTGCGGAGTATACCGCAGCGTTTTTTCAAACGGAAACCATTTCGAGAAGCCCTTGCTTAATTTGCTTGTCATTCGACCGGTTCTCACCACCGTCATTATCACCAAACCATGCCCGAGTCGTTCCCGGAGGCCCACATCGGGCAAACTGCTACAACAAGGACATGAGAACTTCACAGCGAGTCTTCGTCACGGGATCGGCGGGGCGAATCGGTCAGGTTGTTGTGGCTGAGTTGGTACGCCGTGGTCATGATGTAGTTGGCTATGATGTTCGTCCCACTCCGGGGCTGCCTGCCCAGCAAGCCAATTTGGGTACGGTAACCGATGCGCAGATGCTACGCCAGGCGGCGAAAGGCTCGTCGGTCATCATTCATTTGGCGGCCACGGCTGACGACGTTGCATTTCCCCGGCCCGATCCACCGCATGATATCGATAACTTCCTGAGCGATTTAGTGCCGAACAATCTAATTGGATCGTATCACGTAATGGAGACAGCCCGAGTATTGGCGATCCCCCGTGTCATTCTGGCCAGCACCGGCCAGGTGATTGATGGTCATCTGCAAGCCGGCCATTATCCAGTCACACCGGATACCCCTCCGATCCCTCGTTATTTGTATGCTTGCACCAAGGTCTTCCTTGAAGCATTGGGTCAAGTGTATTCTCGACATCACGGCATCCATGTTCTGGCAGTGCGCTTGGGATGGTGCCCGCGGGATTCCCAGCAAGTGGAGGCAATTCGTCGCAGCGAACTTGCCCAGGATGTTTATCTCAGTCCGAACGATGCGGGCCGAGTGTTCGCTGCCGCTGTAGAGGCTGCTTCCCTGCCGCCCTTTGCGATTGTTTATGCCACAAGCCGCCCCTTGCACGTCTGCCGTTATGATCTCAGCGTGACGCGGCACCTGCTTCAGTGGGAACCGTGGGAACAATGGCCTCAGGGAATCATGTAACTCGCCGTTGCAAAACAGGTATTCAGATTTACCGAATACTCGACCTGATGAGTGAAGGGCGATAAATTCAGGCTTGGTGTAACCCATGCGGAGATAAAGCTTATGCCAGTACGATTCGTAATGGTCGGAGGCTTTCTTGGCGCAGGTAAAACTACAACGCTTGCCCGGTTGGCTCGGATGTATGCATCGCTGGGTAAGCGAGTCGGTGTGGTGACGAATGACCAAGCACATGATCTGGTCGATACAAATACCCTGCGAAAGAATGGGTTGCGGGTTGAGGAGGTACCGGGAGCGTGCTTCTGTTGCCGTTTCAACGATCTCGTTGCGTGTGTCGAGAATCTGGAACGTTCGGAAAGGCCGGATGTCATTCTAGCCGAGCCGGTTGGTAGTTGCACGGACCTGGTTGCTACCGTCATTCAGCCACTCAAGGATCTTTATGGCGGCCATTTCCAAGTCGCACCCTTCGCTGTTCTCTTCAAACCAAGTCACGGTATCCGGATCCTGAGCCAGCAGTCGGCCGGTGGTTTCAGCCCCAAGGCTGCCTACATTTTCAAGAAGCAATTCGAGGAGGCTGATCTCATCCTGCTGAATCGTGCCGATGAATTACCTGCGGTCGAGCTTAACAACTTGGCCCAACTCGTGGCTCAGCACTATCCCGATGTTCCCGTGCTTCCGGTGAGTGCATTAACGGGTTTGGGCTTCGATACACTCATCGCGATGTTGGAGCAACGTGGTCGTTTTGGCCGTAAGATTCTCAATATTGATTACGACATTTATGCTGAGGGTGAAGCGGAACTGGGTTGGCTCAACACAACCGCCCAAATTACGGCGGAGCGACCGTTCGATCTCGATGCATTACTAGAGACCATTCTCGCGGGACTCGCTCGGATCTGCCACGATCGAGGTGGTGAAGTCGCGCACCTCAAACTCATCGGCATGGATGATACAGGTTCATTTGCCGTGGGGAATGTGATTAGCAACGATACCAAGCCCGTTCTGTCGTTGCGATCACAACAGACACCACGCGAGGCGGAATTGATTGTTAATGCTCGGGTAGCCCTTGACCCTGCAATCCTCGAGCAAGAGGCTCGCCAGATTGTTGAGAGTGCATGTGCTCAGTTTGGCGTGAGCGCCGAGTTCCGCCGGTCTCAGAGCCTACGACCGGGGCGACCGATTCCTACACATCGTTACCAAACAGCAAAAGCGTAAAAATCCTGGCGATGTCGTCTATCTGAGATCCCGGAGTTAAACTTTCCCTAACGCAAGAAGACAAGTGAGAGATCATGTTGAATAAAGAGGGGTCAGGGGTGGCGCGGTCTATTGTGATTGCGGGGCTTCTTGGTGGGTTATTAGGAGGAGTAGTATCCTTCGCTATGAGTCGGGTCATCAAACCCGCCGAACCAGTTAGACCAGAGCCACCGGCAAGCCCAGCTCGGGAGCTTGTCGAGGCTTACATTTCCAAACTGCGTGCTGGGAAGAATGACGAGTTCGTCATTGATGTGCGGACCGGGATGGCGTTGATCACCGAACAAGAATTTGCCACCTTCAAACAAGAGTTTACGGATTCCCGAAACCGTTTTGTTAGCATGTTTGGTTCCCGCACGGGGGAATATGAACTGGTACGGGACTCGGTCATTAGCCCATCCCTTGCTCGGGTCATTTTTTTGGAAAAGTACGAGCGGGGAGGCGTCCTGTGGTTTTTTGTCGTCTATCTGTGCAAGGACGGATGGCGTTTGGCTGGTGTGAGCTGGAATGAGAAGCTCGCCTTGGCAGCAGTCGGAGTTCCCTAGGTCACTCGTGACCGCTGTTACTGGCTTACATGGGTCGCTGCGCTAAAGCAACCAGACAATCAGCACGACCCACGACATAACTCAACCACGCACCTACCCGAGCAGCTAGTTTCCAACTTAATAAGCGAGTCAGCACGGTACGTGCTTCAGCCATCTCTGCGTGTCGCACACTTGATCGTAACCATTCCGCATGCACGATGCCCCGGAGAGAGACGACTCGAAACCCCGCTACTTGAACCATAGCACGTAGGGTGTGTGGAGTGAAGTGTGTCAGGTGTCTTGGCAAGTCCAGCCCGAACCAGTGTGAGCCAAATATCTGGGCTGCCCAGCTATCGGAATTGGGAACGGCAACTACCAAGTAGCCACCCGGAACAAGCAACTGATAGGCCGATCGGAGCACGGCCAGGGGTTGATGAACATGCTCCAGAGTTTGCCACATGGTTATAACTTCAAAAGAACTCGGTTGTAGCTCGTCGTGAGGGAGGCTTCCGATGAGTGCTCGACAATCGAAATCCTTTCGGAGTTTGTGGATGACCTCGGCAGCAACATCCAACCCGGTGACTGTCCAGCCCTGTCGGTGCATCCGTCGAAGGTAACTCCCTCCTCCGCAGCCAAAATCGAGCAACCGACCTGGAGTCGAGCAGGGCAGGGCACCCCTTCGCTCGAGGCAAGGTCGGCCGAAAACCCAACTCCAAAATCGTGATGGGATACGTTGACGCCGACTTTCATGAGTCGAATGGGGACCGTAACCCGGTGGATAAAACTGGCTAATGCTGCTCGGATCAGGTCGCGGGTTGGTGTAACGCAACCCACAGTTCCGGCACCGGACAATCGCAAAGCGGAGGCCAGTCTTTTCGGGTGGCAGGGGATCCGCTGCTTCGATCAGTAAATCGGAATCATAATTGCCACAAAGCAGACAGTTCACATCTTCCCAGACAAACGCTTTAGGGCGCTGACTCTCAACGATCTGCGATTGGCGAGTCAGAAGCATATGGTCGCTCTTCCCTGAGTTTGAGTCTAACCTCGCGTAAAACTAGTCGATTTCACACGGGCAAGTCAACGGAGGCTCATTCCGAGTAATTTTGGCTTTTGCGATGATCTGCAAATTTGTATCGCTTACCAAGTGGAGTCAGACAAAGCAGGTCTTGGTGAATTCAACAATTTAACTTCTTAGCCCACTCTCAACTCGATTCTTAGCTTCGCTGCTACGCTTAAAAAAATTTCCCCTGATGGTCACCGACTCTGGGTACGTGACCTCAAGAAACCAAAAGATTGTAGATACCACGTGCTTGGGTTGCTCCAAGCTGGTATTTCACGATATGAAAACCGATTTGATCAAGTTCGTTAAGGAAACCGATCATTACTCAGCATGAATGAGGAGGAGGAGGTTGCGGTTCAAAGTGATTAGTTGTCTTTCAGTTCAAATTTTGGGAATAGTTTGGAGGTAGTGATAATCGGTCGATCGTCCTCATCCAAGATCACAATGTAAACTGCGGTTCCTGGTGTCTGATCAATCAATTTCAAAGCTTGATCAGCCGGGAGAACACTCACGGCCTTGGTCATACTGTCGGCAGTAATTCCATCAGGTGCGATGACTGTAACGCTACGCTTGCCGGTTAAGCCCATGCCCGTCCGTGGGTCGATCACATGCGAATAGCGAACACCACCAATAACCACAAACTGCTCAAGATCGCCCGATGTCGAAACTGCAGCATTTGCTAACGCTAGGCGACGGGGCTGTTGTTTCTTGGAGATGGGAGCAATATCAACCTTCCAGGCTTGCTGCCCCGGAGGTGGATCGCCACAGGTAATATCACCAGAAGCAGCAACCAAGGCCCGGGTAATTCCAAATTGGCTTTTGAGGAGCTTTAAGGCTTCATCGGCTGCGTAGCCTTTAGCGATGCCACCCAGGTCTAACAACATACCCGGAGTTGTTAATTGCACGGTCTTGTGTTTGGGATCCAGCTTGATCTTTTCAAAGCCGACTCGCTGTCGTGCAAGAGCAAACTCCTTGGGGTCAGGTAGTTCCTGCGTTCGCCGAGCATGTCGCCAAAGTTGTACGATGGGGCCAACTGTTACATCGAACGCACCAACGGATCGTCTGGAAAGTTCGCTTGCCCGGCTTAGGACATAAAATAGGTCATCGCTGACAGGAATCGGTTCGACGACTTGTGTCGCAAACTGCTTGCACAAGCGCATCAGCTCGCTCGTTTGCTTGTAATCGCTCATGCAAGCGTCGAGTTCCGCGATACGGGCAAACGCGGCCTGCGCCGCTTTTTGGGCGGATACGGCGTCGGAAGAATAAAGTACGATCCGGAAGGTCGTACCCATGTGTTTGGACGTGAATTCAAAGGGTGGATCTTCGAGCCAAGCTGCCTGAATTGAAATAAAATCGTTAAACAAGCCGAGCGTAACGGCCAGAATGAACATGGCATTCCCCACGGTTGCAATTCGGTAGTTGACTCGATTATAGATTTCGGAGATTTTAATAGATATGCCAAGCTCAGTCAGATGGCTCTCTCTTCTCATCGCTCTGGTGGCCACTTGTACGGTCGCACTGTTTCCTCACAGTCGAAGTGCGGAGCAGACACCACAAAAACTCGAACGAAAGAACTTCATCGAGAAAGTGAGTGGCTTTCGGACAGTCGAGTCCACAGGAAAGCGAATTGAAATGAAAGGCCAATTTGAAATGGTCTATATCGAGGGTGGCGAATTCACCATGGGTAGTCCGGAGTCGGAAGCGGGCCGCCAGCCGAACGAAGGCCCAGCCCACCGGGTGAAAGTGGGGAATTTTTGGATGCAGAAGTACGAGGTAACCTGGAACGATTGGGATGTCTATTGGTATGATGAAAACTTCTTAAAAGCGGATCACCGGGATGCCAAGAAGCTAGGTCCAGAAATCGTCACCCGTCCCACCAACACCTTCTTGGACGAAACGTATGACCACGGCCGTGATGGCCATCCTGCCTTGAGCATGACGCACCATGCCGCGATGGTTTATTGTGAGTGGCTGCGGCAGAAAACTGGTAAGGCCTATCGGCTGCCGACCGAGGCGGAATGGGAGTATGCTGCTCGTGCCGGAAAGGGCGATAGCGCATATTTCTTCGGCGACGATCCATCGGAGTTGGGCGAATATGCTTGGTATGCAGCCAACTCGCGCGATGACGACTATCCCGATAAACCCAAAGGTTGTACACACAAGGTCGGCACTCGCAAACCCAATCCATTTGGCATATATGACCTGTATGGAAACGTTTGGGAGTGGACACTCGACCAGTATAATCCTAAAGCCTATGAATTGCGAGCTGCCAATAAGCTCAGTATTCGACCCGTTACAGTACCTACAGCAGATAAGTGGTCCCATGTGGTCCGGGGTGGTTCTTGGGCAGATAAAGCAGACCGTTGCCGCAGTGCGGCTCGCCGAATTTCAGATGAAAGCTGGCAAAAACATGATCCTCAGGAACCCCGAAGCATCTGGTGGTTAACGCGGATGGACGTGATAGGCTTTCGGGTCGTGCTCGCCGAGGATGAACAACCAGAACTGATTGGGCTTAAACCCAAGGTTATCAAACGTTCGGATTAATAGATTGTCACGATGCCTGCTCCCGTTAGCCCAGCCCTGAGGCCAATAGCTTCCCGGCGGGGTTTTCACTCTCCATTGAGGGCTTCTGATGTCAACACGTCGTGAGTTTCTTAAGGCTTCTGCAGTAGCCGGTGTCGCGAGCTCCGTTTCCTCGGCCGGAGCGTTTGCTGCGGGCAATGAGACCATCAAGATTGGCCTCATTGGCTGCGGTGGCCGCGGTATTGGCGCGGTACTCGATAGCCTGCGAGCTGAGCAAAAGATTAATGGTAACAGCCCCAAGACGGAAATCGTTGCTGTTGCGGATGCCTTTAAACGAAACGCGGAAGGGGCACTTCGGGCATTTACCTCGAAGGATACCCGAAGCAATTTCCGTCCTTTCGCCAGTCAGATTAAAGTCACTCCCGATACCACATTCTCTGGTTTAGATGCTTACGAGAAAGTGCTTAATGCGGGCGTTGATCTTGTGATTCTCGCCACACCCCCGGGGTTCCGGCCCTTACACCTCGAGGCGGCAATCAAGGCTGGCAAGCACATTTTCTGCGAAAAGCCGGTCGCTGTGGACGCCACGGGAGCTCGCAAGTGCTACACATTGGCGGATGAGGCCAAGAAGAGGAATCTGGCGATCGTAGCCGGTACACAACGACGGCATCAAAAAGGCTACCTTGAGACCATTCAGAAAATTCATGATGGTGCCATTGGCGAGATCGTATCCGCGCGTTGCTCCTGGAATGGCAGCCCGATCTGGTTCCGCGATCGGGAACCTGGTATGAGCGATGCAGCGTATCAGATTCACAATTGGTATCACTTCTTGTGGCTGTGTGGCGACCACATCGTGGAGCAACACGTTCACAACTTGGACGTGATCAATTGGATCCTCAACGACCACCCCGTCCGAGCGATTGGCATGGGTGGACGATCGATCCGCAAAGCGGGTAACCCCAAAGAAGTCGGTCAGATCTGGGACCACTTCGCAGTGGAGTATGAGTACAAGAACGGCCTACGGATGTACTCGTTCTGTCGGCAAGTTCCGGGGGGTTATAGCGATGTCTCGGAATCCGTATTTGGTAGCAAGGGGCGAGCATTCTTGCGCGATGGGGAATGGACCATCAACCGTGAGCCGTCTGGCTCTGACTCGATTTCTCCCTATGTTCAGGAGCATATCGACTTGCTCAATAGTATCCGTGCGGGCAAACCTCTGAATGAACTGAAACAAGTTACGGATGCCACTTTCACGGCTATTTTGGGCCGCAATGCTGCTTATGCCAATAATTGGTTGAAGTGGGATGATTTGCTGGCGTCGAGTGAAGACACGATGCCCAAGAACTTGACGATGGATTCCAGTCTGCCCGTCAGCGATGCACCGGTGCCGGGCACCTGGCGACTCCCGCCCCGAGCTTGAAGGAGCCAACTTACTTATCTGAAATATCACACCCACTCGGATCAATGAGTGGGTGTGGTTTTTGTCGAGTGTTGCGTGTCTAAAGACCCAGCACTTTATCCATTTGGGCAGAGATGCGCTTGAGCACTTCTTCGCCGCCTCCGGTCACTTCTGCTGTCGCCCATCCGTTGTAACCAATTTCGGCGAGAGCTTTGAGAATCTCTGGCCAATCCTCGTCACCTTCCCCGATAGGGACCCATTGCTTTGATTTGCTGTACCCCTTGAAATCAAATTTCAGCATACGTTTGCCGAGTTTCCGAATCCAGTCCGCCGAGGGAACACCATATTTGATCATGTTTGAACAGTCGAAATATGCCCCAACGGCTTCGGTCTTGAAACTATCCACATACTCGATGAGCTGCTCAGGTTTTGTGATAAAATTGTTCCAAACTACCTCGATGGCGATCTTAACGCCGAGTTTTTCCGCCATGGGGATTGCCTTTTTCACTTCTGCTTGGGAACGCTCCCAACACTGCTCGTAGGTCACTTCCTTGTTAACTACACCAGGTACAAGAAGCACGGTGTCTGCCCCGACGGTCTTGGCGTCCTTCAACGCCCCCAAGAGGGCCTGTAAACCCTTCGCTCGGATTTTTTCATCCGGATGAGACAAGGTATCGCGCCAATGGACCGAGTCTATGACGCCATGAACAGCGATACCGGTTTCTTGGCTGGCCTTAACCAGTTCATCGAGTTTCTCGGTTCCTGGACTATCAATCTCGACTCCGAGGAATCCACACCGTTTCACCAACTCGAGCTTGTCGAGGTGACTACCACGGATCCCAACCATGCTGTATTTCACAGCTTTTTTTAGCTTGGGTTTCAGCCCAACAGCAGAAACGAATGTACCGGTGATAGCCGCAGCAGTGACCGCGGCGGTAGTGCGAAGAAAGTCGCGTCGGCCGATTGGATGAGTCATTGGTCGCTCCTGCCAGGTGGGTAGTGTGAACCACAAGAGCATGATGCAAAGGTCAGGCTCAATCTGCCTGAATCCTTTGCAAATGGCAATTGGACCGGTTGAATTAAACGAACTTATAGGTACCGGGCATGGGGATCTCCTCTGCTGGGTTTTCACCCCATGTTAATTCCTTGGGTCCAAGGGTACGCTGTGAGGCCATGAATTGCTTCCAAGTTAGCCGTTTACCGGAGTACGCTGCTTCACGGGCAAAAATCGCAAGCGCGGAACTGTGAGCCGCAGTTTCGCCATCATTGATGGGCTTTCCGGCTCGAATGGATGCAAATAATTCGTTGTGCTCTTGCTGATACATGTCGTTGCTCGGACCGCTGTAAACCCAAGTCTTGTCGCCAGTGATAATTTCTGGGTGGGGATCCCGCATCAAGTGAGCCTGGCCTTTGGTACCGTATACGTGGTCGTTAACATCCGATTGGCAACCTGCCATTTGCCGACACGCACTGAAGATCTTGACGCCATTGGGGAACTCTAACGTACAAGCGAAATGATCGTAGATATTCCCCCACTTCGGGGCAGTACGAACCTGGCGACCGCCAACTCCGGTTGCTGCTATCGGAATCGCGCCCCGCAAGACCCAATTCGCCTTGTCGAAGTTGTGGCAATGTTGTTCGACGATGAAGTCGCCGGATAACCAAGAGAAGTAGTACCAGTTTCGCATCTGGTATTCCAAGGTGGTGTAGGGATCCTTGGTTCCGCGATCCCAAAGGGGACCAGTCATGTAGGTGATGTGCAGAGCCAGCACATCCCCGATGAGACCATCGTGGATGCGTTGAACTGTCTCCCGTTTCGCAAAGTCATAACGCCAGCAGTAACCTGAACACAAACCCGTGCCGTTCTTCTTGGCAATCTGGGCCGATTCGATGACGGATTTAATCCCAGGAACATCCACCGCAACTGGCTTTTCGCAGAACACATGTTTGCCAGCCGTAACTGCAGCGCGTAGGTGCTGGGGTCGGAACCCCGGTGGAGTGCAAAGCAATACGACATCCACACAGTCAATTAACTTCTTGTAACCATCGAAACCGTCGAAGCAGCGATCCGGAGGCACGTCGATCCGAGAGACCACATCGCGGCTTTCTTTCCCTTTGGTGAGCGAGTTGAGGCTACTTTCAAGTCGATCCTTAAAGACATCGCACATTGCAACCAGTTTGGAGTTCTTGTCTGCACGTAACGCCTCAATTGCCGCCTTGGTCCCGCGGCCACCGCATCCAACAAGTCCGATGCGTAATTCTTCGCTACCTCCGGCAAATGCACCGGGAAACGCCAGACTGACAGCCGCTGTGGACGCCACCGATGATGTGAGGAATGTTCGTCGGGTTGTAGAAAGTGTCATGTTATCATCTCTTGGGAGAAAACAGTGGGGGTGGGCTAGGACCTCTATTTTGCCAAGCATATGGCCCGTTGTCATCGGTTTTTCGTGCGCTCGAAACAATTTCCCGATGAGGTAAATCAGTCTACTCTGCAGCAGTTGCATCATTCCGGCATTGAACGACTTCTTGTTGGTAGGCTTAGTTACTGTCCGGGTGTCTCACCGGTTTTCCGGCGATAAAGATCCCAACGCTTGGAGGCACTGTCGATCAATTCAAACCGGTTATCAATCACGAATTTGACTTGCCTGTATACCTCAGGGTTGACTCCCTTGAGATCGTTCCATGCGTAGCGATCGACGAAGACGCGTTCAGAATTCTCGAGATCTTTGATGCATCGATCCAGTAGAGTTGGAGAGTGAATGAGGAAGAGTTGGAGCCAGTACAACCGCGGTGCTCGTCCAGCATCGACTAGATAATTCCAATCCGCACCACAAATCACGGCAACTCGTTCTGTACGACGGGTGTTTCGATGGAGATACTCACTCACCTCGGGATCGATTGGTGAATTGCGAACATCGGGTTCAAGATTCTTATAGAAAGCGTTGATCGGATTACGGAAGTTCTGGAACCAGAGGCAGGTCCGTACAAGTGGTGAGGAACTGCCACCCTGATAGTTTGGATTGGCCAGACGATAGTCGAGCGTGATCGCCAAACAGGTCAACAGGCCAACTGCAGCGATCAAGCCAAATTGACGGAGTCGAGCTGCTCTGGGATTTGCGGTAGATGCAACCAAACTAGCGAGTTCGTGCCAAGCAATCCACATCCACCATCCAACAACAGCGATGATTAAGCCCCCGTTTAAGTCCCAAAGAATGTCAATCGACCGGTTGACCCATTTGAAGAGAAGTGCAAGTCCAAGGAGCGAGGCTGTTCCTGCATAAAGTACCGGGCGGTAGCCTCCGTACTCGCGAACGTTACCGAGGCTGAGCATGACACTGACGGAGGCAATTGCCAAGCCCGGACCAATCAGGTTGTACCAGTAACCCCAGCCTGGATCCCAATTGAGCAACTGATTGCCAAAGCCCGTTGCATAGAGCAATAAGGGCTCAAATAAACGTTCCACAAAGATTAGTGAGAGGACCCGTGGGCCAAACAAGGTAGTGTTTATTGCGAAAAACGTAGCGACGCCCACTGCAAGAAAGACAACACCTCGAGTAATTGGGGTGCGTAAAAATAACCAGCCAGAGCCGTATAGAACGACTCCCGAAGCCAGTGTGTAAAGACCAACATCAGTCTGCCAAAAGATTGATAATCCCGCTATCACTGCGGCAGTTACGCACCACCAAAATCCGGCTGATTCTACACCACGGACTGCGGCATAAAGAAACAGAAACACAAATGGATGCCGGATCGGCCAACAGGAAGGGCCATTATAGCTCAGTCCTTGACAGGACATGAAGACCAGCATCGCAGCGATACCCAAAGCCACCCACGCACTCTGCAACCAATCGGTCAAAACCAATAAAGCCGAAATGAAATACAGCAAACTGATAACCAACAAAAAAACGACATACCGTTCGAGAGTCTTTTGTAACCCGCCACTTCCGACCAAGTATGAAAATGCGTATGCATGGCCAATGCCGTAGTGTGATTCAAAATCCAAACCTGGCACAACTCCGGGAGCACGGTAATAAAGACTAGGACCGATCAAATATGATGCGACATGAAGCTCGGTGTTACATTCGCTAGCCACCGTAGGAATGTCATAAGGGCCAATTATCCCCACCAGCGCCAGACCAAACAGAGCGCTAAGCAAGGCAGATAGGGCCCACATCCGAGTTGTATTCCCAGACCGCTGGGTTTGGTACGGAACAGCACGGGTCTCCTGATTCGCATAACGGCTGCGTAACCAAAGTGGCAAGTGCAGTGCGACCGCCGCTAGCAAAAACCGCTTGCCATCGAAATGTCCAGCGAATATCCCATCGCACAGCCAACGAAGTAGCGGGATTGCGGCTGCGATCGCGCCCAGGCATGCCCAAGGTGACGGGCGCAAAAAGCGGATGACAGCCCATCCACAGATTGGTCCAATCGTGCAAGTTAGCAAGAACCACAATCGTTCGTATCGCTCTTGCCAGGGTATGACAACATAATCTTTCAAATAAGCCGAAGGAAGAAGTGCCGGGTGCCATGTATCCTCTTGGTTGCCATGCAACTTAATAACAACGGCAACTACAGCCGAAGCAATCAATAAACTCACGCAGACGCCCCAACCTGCAAGAGCGAGGCGGCGAAGCAGGAGAGTGTGAGTAAAGCAATCCCTCATGCGGACGCCTCCACTGGTGCGGGAGAACATCGAGGCTGAACGATTTGTGTGTTAGTGGAAGTCAGGGGAACACTTTCACGTAACACGACAAAGCGAATAAATTGCCGCGTCAGTGTCGCGAGTAATCGCGTCAACACGCTCAGTCGCATCACCTTGGAAGATCTATCCGGCCGTGGGTTTAACCAAACGGGGATCTCGGTGAACTCCAAACCACCTCGAAGTAAAGTTGATAGCATTTCGATGTGATAACCGTAGCCAACATTTCGTGGTACCTGCCGTGCCTCGACGACTGGAAATACATAAAGGCTATGGGCGTCGCGAATAGCGCGACCAGCAACCACACACACAGCAACCGTACACCATCGCGACAGCATTCGTCGAAGTGGCGATCGTGCCTGAGGATTGGCACGATAAGTTACGATCATCGGCACCTGTCCCACGAGCGAGAAGAGCTTGTCCAGACTAGACTGGTGAAATGCATGATCACCTGGAATCAGGGTCAAAAAGGGAAACCGAGCCCGTGATAGTCCTGAATGATACGCCGCTCCGACACCAAGGTTTCGAGGATGATGGATGACCGAAACACAGGCGTAGCGCCGAGCGAGGTCTTCCGCCACTGCAGCTGTACCATCCGAGCTTCCATCATTAACGATGATCACCTCAAAATCGGTTAATGTCCGACGAGCCACAGCGACCACTTCTTCAACAGTCGTTCGCAATCGACCGGCTTCGTTCCAAGCTGGAACCACGACCGTTAATCCGGCAGACATCCATGTCCTCCTTGTTCAAGGAGCGCTTTGATACCCTGAGAAGCTGGCTAGCAGCAAGATGAAGTCGCCTTGCGGCGATACCGGGAGGTGGGTTACCACTTGTTCCGGTCGCTAGTGTTTGTGTTGGAAACCTGAGTATGATCAACTTCGTTCCGACCTGGCCTGTTGCGATTTCGCTTTTGTTAATCAGTTTCTTGCCGTTGTTGTTAGTAATCCTCTCTCATGGTCCCTGGAAGGTCATACAGCCCGGCAAACGCTTTTTCGTAGCAGTGCTGACCACCTGGGTGATTTGGGCGGTTGCAATTACGCTTGGTTCGGCTCCGGTAATTGACGTAGTGACAGGTGCATTATTGCTCGCAGCAGCAACATTAGCCATGTTCACGTTCTGGACGCTTATTGCTTGGGGCTTCACAATTTCGATGTTACTCGCCTTGTCTCGCACAAGTCAGCCAATTTCGCTCGAAGAGTGGATCATGGCTTACACAAATGGCAAGCCGTTGGCTGCGTTTTCCAAAGATCGCATCAGCCTATTGGTGAAGCTAGGTTTGGCGAATCATGAAGGTAACGAATTGGTGATTACATCCTATTGGGGCCGAAGGGTTGCTTGTTTAACAAACCTGTTCCGGGTTTTATTTGGAGTGTTGAAATGACTGGATTCCTGGTCGGGCTATCAGCTTTCCTTGCACATCTTATTCTTTCGTTACTTTGGCTCTGGCGACCAGGAGGAATAGCACCAGTCACTCGACATATCATCTCAGCACTAAGCACCCATGCTGCGGCTACAGTGTTCGGAGTCGTATTCGTTGGAAATGTTGATTTTTGGGTCATAACAGCAGTGAGTGGATTTGGTGCAGTCAGTTGGTTGTTTATTTACAGTGCCGTGTACAAATCTGTCTCCCTACGAATACTGACGAAGTTAACAAAGCAGATTAGGGGAAGAATGTTGTTTGATATGATCACTGCAACCGAAGTTCGACCTGAATTCGAGGCCCGTGCCGACTTGCTCGTTCGTATGGGCTATGTTGTACAACATTCAAGTCATTATGAGCTAACGAATCGTGGATCGAATGTTGCTCGCTGGATCCGACTTATCCAGCGAGCATATGGTATAAAGTCAAGTGGCTTATACACTTCGCCCTTGTCTCAAGCACAATCATTTTGTTGTACGATCCAAGCACCTAGCTCACCAATTCCCTAATGACATTAGCCTTCTCGACACCGGTTAGGCGTTGGTCCAATCCCAAATAACGATAAGTAAATCGCTCGTGATCGATGCCCATCAAGTAGAGAACAGTGGCATGGAAATCACGGATGTGAACGGGATCCTTGATGATGTTGTAACTGAAGTCGTCGGTCTCGCCGTAAATAGTACCGCCTTTCGATCCACCCCCGGCCATCCACATGGTAAAGCAACGCGGATGATGATCTCGACCATAGTTGGTTTTGGAAAGTCCACCTTGACTATAAATCGTTCGGCCAAATTCCCCGCCCCAAATTACAAGCGTGCTATCAAATAATCCCTTGCGTTTAAGGTCCTGGATCAAAGCCCAACACGGCTGATCCACATCCCGGCATTGATCAGGCATGCGACCAGCCAAATTGCCATGATGATCCCAGTTGTTGTGATAAACTTGCACAAACCGCACACCGCGTTCTACCAATCGACGTGCCAATAGCGCGGTATTCGCGAAGGAACCCGGTTTGCGAACATCCGGTCCATACATGTCCAAGACCTTGGCCGGTTCTTTGCTGAGGTCGGTTAATTCGGGTACGCTTGCCTGCATTCGGTAGGCCATCTCGTATTGAGCAATCCGTGTACGCGTTTCCGGATCGCCAAGTTCTTGAGCAGTAATCTCGTTGAGTTTGTTCAGACCATCTAATGTCGTTCGTCGGATATCTGGGCTTACTCCTGGCGGATTGTTGATAAACAGAATCGGGTCGCCGGCGTTTCGGAAGCTCACGGCAGCGTGTTCTCCGGGTAGATAGCCGGACTGCCATAGCCGGGCTGAGATTGCTTGAACTTGCTCTTGATTACTTGGCACCGCGACCATCACTACGAAGGTGGGCAAGTTTTGATTTAGACTCCCCAGTCCGTAGCTAGTCCAAGCTCCAAGGCACGGGCGCCCGGTTACTTGATTACCTGTTTGCATGTAGGTAATAGCCGGTTCATGGTTAATCGCCTCGGTGTGCATCGTGCGGATGAACACTAGATCATCCGCCATCTTTGCTGTGTAAGGAAGGAGCTCGCAAATCCACATGCCGCATTGGCCATGTCGAGCGAATTTAAACTTGCTCGGGGCGATGGGGAACCGCGCTTGCCCACTAGTCATGGTGGTGAGTCGCTGGCCCATCCGGACACTGTCGGGTAAATCCTTGTCGTAAAACTCGACCATCTTTGGCTTGTAGTCGTACAAATCCATTTGAGCCGGGCCACCGACCATGTGGAGGTAAATGATATTTTTGGTCTTGGCGGGAAAATGCGTTTGGGGCAGGGCAGCACCAATTCCGGTTGGGCTACCTTGCCCCCCCCCTTGAGCCTGAAGGATGGCCAGGGCTGTCGCACCCAATGAAAACCCTGTCGAGCGGAAGAAGTGGCGGCGGGTCATTGCTAATGCAGTCGTGTTGTCGAAGAGGCTCATCGAAAGTTCCCCTCTGGTATTCAGCGTCATTCGTTGGTTTCGCTGCTGAGGTATCTTGTGGGCAAGAAGAATGCTGGGGAGGCCAACACCCCTTTGGATCAAAAGGATTACTCACTTGTTCAATACTTCATCCAGATTCATCAACTGATTCGTTAACATGGTCCAGGCGGCCAGATCGACCGGGTGCAAGCTTGGATCGGCTCTCGACTCACCAAAGCTAATCAGCTTTCGGGCATCGCTAATGTTCTGCATATAACTGGCGCGAAGAGTACTCAGGGATTGCTTGATGATCGTCAATTCCTGAGGACGAAACGGCCTTGAGAGAAGCCGTTCACCCATAAATTGAATGCGCTCCTCGTCGGACATGGCTGACTTCATGGCTTTTTCCGCCAGTGACCGAGCAGCCTCGACGAATTGAACATCATTAAGTGTAAGCAATGCTGCGATTGGCGTGTTGGTTCGGTCACGGCGAACCGTGCAGGTTTCTCGGTTAGGAGCATTGAGAACCTCCATCGCAGCGGGCGGGGCCGATCGTTTCCAAAAGGTGTATAGACTGCGTCGATAGAGATTTTCGCCACTATCACGGCGATAATTTCGTGTATTGGAGCCGATCATGGCGACTGCTTCCCAGACGCCGTCCGGTTGATACGGTTTGACACTTGGTCCGCCCAATTTGCGTACCAACAAGCCACTTGCGGCCAAGGCAGTATCGCGAATCATCTCGGCATCCATCCGGAATCGTGGACCTCGCGAGAGGAGTCGGTTCTCACGATCACGTTCTAATTTTTCCGGTGTTGCGGCGGCAGACTGTCGGTAAGTGGCACTGGTGACGATCAACTTGAACAACCGCTTGATGTCCCACGGCTTCCCAGGCTCGTCTTTATTGTCAAACTTCCACGTTGGCTCCCGGAACTCCAGGGCGAGCCAATCGAGCAACTCGGGATGGCTCGGCAATTCTCCTGCGATGCCGAAGTCACCACTGGTGCGTACCAATCCCGTTCCAAACACCTCTTGCCAGAAACGATTCACGGTGACTCTCGCCGTTAGTGGATGATCGTTTTGCAATAACCACTTGGCCAGGCCAAGCCGATTTCGTGGTAAATCGGGTGCCATTGGTGGCATCGATCGAGGTGTGTCAGCTTTGACGGGATCTCGCCGCTTATCGTAGTCGCCGCGGAAAAGGATGAAAGCACTTGGCTGACCTGACTTTTCGTTCATGATGTGGGCAACCGTACCCCGCGCCTTGATAGCGGCTTCTTCGCTTTGTAGCTTGTTGATCGCTGTACTTAGCTCGCGTGTTGGAACATCAAAGGTCATCAACCACCAATCAAAAGTCGCTGCGATTTCCGAGGGAGATCGCTCAGTTGCAGGTTTGGCGATCACATGTAGAGCAGAAGCTGAACGGACTAATTGATCGATTTCCGGAGCAGTCAGAGCGCGATCATAAACTCTCAAATCCTCAATGAGGTTGTTGGAGAATCGTTCTGAATGATGTCGAGAACCGATTGTTAGTGGGACCTCTGTCAAAGTGGTTGATGAAAGGCTGTCGTTCTGTGTAGTAGAAGCTTGGGCGGTGCCATTTACATAAATCTTCACACCTGTGGCTTTGGCGGTACCGTCATAAACAATTGTTACATGTGCCCATTGGTTGATCGGTAGTGGGGTGTTCGACACCACTTTCAACGCATTCTCAGGGTAAGCGTTGATGATATGGACTCCGGGCTTGTTACCCTCGATCCAAAGATCCCAGCCACGGTGTTTGTTCCTGGGGTCCATGCGTGCTACCACCGCGCCGTTGGTATTCGGCTGGGTGAGTTTGACCCACGCTGCTGCGGTAAAAGGCTGCTTGAGATCAAAATGACCGGCATCGGGTACGAGCAATTGGCTTCCCTTGGGTAGTATTTGCAAAGCATTACCACTTCGAGGACCGTCGCCCCAAGTGAAGCCATCACCTAAGGCAAGGGATCGCACTTGCCCATCAACTGCCAACATCACTTTGCCGGAATTATCTGTCAGCGGTGCGTGCAATCGGAGACCGACTAAGGGATTCTTTTCAAGAATAGAGGCGGTTGTGGCAGTCTGCACCCATTTGTCAAACTCTGGTCGAGCTGCTTGTTTACGTGCTTCAAGTTGAGCGCGTAATCCCGACAGTTCATTGATGAGCTGGTTGAATCGAGGTCGATCCTCACGCCGTGGAACGGGAATTGTTGGTGGGGTGTTGGGGATGTTTCCATCCATGGCGTCCTGAGTCGTGTTGTTAAAGAACGCCGAGAGCGAGTAAAAGTCTCGCATCGTCAACGGATCATACTTGTGATCATGGCAGACGGCGCAACCGGCCGTCAGTCCCATCCAAACGGCGGCCGTCGTTTCGGTACGATCCCGAGCGTAAAGCACGAGGTACTCTTCCTTGATCGCGCCACCCTCGTTTGTAGTGATATTGCAACGATTAAATCCTGTGGCAATCAGCTGATCGAGTGTGGGGTTCGGTAAAAGATCACCTGCCAGTTGCTCAATCGTGAACTGGTCGAACGGCATGTTTTGATTAAATGCATCGATTACCCAGTCCCGGTAGGACCACATCTCGCGGTAGTTATCGAAGTGAATGCCATGAGTGTCGGCGTAGCGAGCGTAGTCCAACCAATAACGGCCACGATGTTCGCCCCAATGTGGCGAAGCAAGTAGCCGATCCACGTAATTTTCGTACCAATTCGCTGAATTATCATTGACCATCGACTCAACAAGTGCCGGTTCGGGAGGCAATCCCGTCAAGTCCAGTGACAAACGGCGAGCGAGCGTCCGCCGATCAGCTTCTGGTGCAGGTTCCAAGCCGTTTTGTTTGAGTTTGTAGTAAACAAATGCATCAATCGGATTCCGGATCCACCTCTTGGCTAGAGGATCGGTTCCGAAATCAGGTACAGTTGGCCGGCTAGGCGGGATGAAGGACCAATGAGGTTGGTACTCGGCGCCTTCGGCAATCCATGTTTTTAACAATTCTTTTTGGGCTGCAGTGAGTTGCTTGTGCGACTTCGGCGGGGGCATCTGTTCGCGGGGATCCTCTGCAAGAATCCGCTCAATCATCAGACTTTCGTTTGGCTTACCGGGAACAAAGGCACCTGCTCCCACGGCATCGTCACGATTATCGAGCCGAAGATTGGCCTTCCGAGCCGCGCTATCAACACCATGGCATGCAAAACAATTTTCCGCCAAAATCGGCCGGATATCCCGGTTATACTCAACCGACCGCCGGATTGGGCTTGTTCCTTCCCGTGGACGTGGTGCCACGTCGGTGGCGTAGGCATAAGGCAAACTGGATGAGGGCAAAACTACCAAACCAATCAGTAAGGCGGCTGGTAACCAGGAGAACGACGTTCGAACCATTGCTGACTCCTGATGTTATTCTCAAACGCGAGTTTTCAATTTAGGTGAGTGTTCGGTGAGTCCTGATAACCGGTCACCAGCAGAAGTTTCTGAATGGGGACGCTCGGCAGGCAGGTCTGTTAAATGCGCGGTTACCTGGCTCCAATAGCTGATCCCGGATCGAATGTGCTTGGCCATGGCACAAGCTGCGGCTCGTGCATCACCCATCTGAAGTGCCTCGGTGATGGCGAGGTGTTCCTTGGCCTCAACGGAAATTCGGTGGAAATCGTTTCGTGCTAATTCAATATCCCAGGTTACGTCGCGGAATGCTCGAAATAATAGCTTCAAACGCCCAAGTTCGGCTATAAGGAAGGCGTTGCCACAGGATTCACGCACCAAGTCGTGGAGTGCGTTGTCGATTTCCTGAGCTTCCGTTACTGCCACTGTATCAGCTGGGGCAGCCAATAACTCTCGTATCCGTTTGGTAAGTTCCACCACGGCAGCTCGATCAACCCGTCGTGCAGCTCCTCGGGCGGCTTCACACTCCAGCACCCGTCGAACTTGGCAGATTTCATAGATGTTTTGAGCTGTCAGCTTGCGGACCACAGCGCCTCGGTTCGGTAACAGGTCCACAACACCAATGCCCTGCAATTCGATAAGAGCTTCTCGAATCGGTGTATGACTCACGGCAAAACGATTTGCCAATGCCTGGGTAACAAGTCGTTGGCCCGCCCGCAAACGACCATGGAAAATGTCCATTAAGATGGCACGAACAATTGCCGGTCGGCGAAGCCCGTGGTCGAATGGCATATGTAGGGGCTGAGCCACTCTCATTACGGAAATTTCAAGGCAGGGAGTTTATGGCAGGTTTATTTATAATTTATTTTAACAAGATAGCATGGAGAAACCAGAGAATTCTGTAGAATTTCGCTCGATGGATGATTGCTCCGCTCGAATTTGGGTTATCATCCAATTGGGTGAAGGCAACTCGTCGGACTAGGGGGTCTTGATCAAGAATCTCCTGCTATGGACTTAGACATCGCATACGGCAATGGCTTGTTGAAGACCTTTGAAGGGGTCTCCAGTAGGAATGAACTCATGACCCACGTAACCCGTGTAACCGATGTCGAGTAGCTTTCTCATCACGGCTGGATAGTTAATTTCTTGTGCATCGTTTAGTTCGCAGCGACCTGGTACGCCGGCAGTGTGAATGTGACTGAGGAGATCTTTCGTCTGTTCGAGGCGACGAATCAAATCACCATGCATGATCTGGACATGGTAGATGTCAAAAAGCAACTTTACGTAAGGCGAACCGACACTGTTCAGGATGCTCACTACAAAGTCCAAATCATCACCTTGATACCCCGGATGGCCCTTCATCGGATCCGTGGAATCGCGTGTGTTAAGATGCTCCAGACAAACCGTGACTCGATGTTTCTCCGCATGACGAGCCAGTTCTTTCAATCCTTTGATACAATTTTTAGCCGCCTCATCAGGTTGAATCACCGCTGTGGTGGGATCGTCGGGATTGAGCCATTCTAGCCCACAAAGGCAATAACATTGGGATATTTGGCACGAGCACACTTCTCGATCGTGGCGCGGGTGCGCTCAATTACCTCTGCATGAAATTGGGAGTTATTCAACCCTCGCTTGAACGTCTCCCCGGGCATGCCATTCGGTACGATCGCACAAAGGAGACCATAGCGGCGCAGTGTGTCCCAATGTTTGGGGTCAATCAGTTCAACCGACTTACAACCCAAAGTTACAGCATGATCGCACATTTTCTCCAGAGACCATTTCTCGCCCCGAGAGTTGAAACACCAAAAGGCCGCAGAGTGGCGAATATGACCTTTAAGAAAATCAGAGAGTTGAGGTTTCATTTGATTCAATAAAGAGGCGTTTGATCCAAAGCCAGTGGCTGCGAGAGTGGCGAAACCCTGAAGAAATCGTCTTCGACTTGGCATGAGCTTCCCTCCGTAAAGCCAGAGGATGCTACTATACCTGCACAGATTGTGAATCTATGCAATGACAAACCAATTAGATCAGATAAACTACATTTTTAGGTTCGAAATCACACGACGGCCGATGCGATCGAGTTGACCTGGCAAATGCTAACTTTTAAAACAAAAAAACCAATTACGCTCATCGGGGTTGTCAATTAAGTCAATCAAGCGGTAGTAAGCAGCATGAGGACTTGTCCAGGAACCTACAATTCTTATATATTTAGTTAAGCTATTCCGCGATAGCTCAACGGTAGAGCAGCCGGCTGTTAACCGGCGGGTTGAAGGTTCGAATCCTTCTCGCGGAGCTTTTCTGACCGACTACGAACGATTCCCACCGTCGGGTTGACGGAGAGCGCCGAGAGTTCATGCTCTCGGCGTTTCGCGTTTACGGCCTTTCACGCAAAGGGTTTCGACTCACCCGACCGCCGCGACGAACCTCTCCGTTTCGCGAGAGACGTTTCGGGGTCCGGGAGGAACCATCGCTGTTCCCGTCGGTGCCCGAAACTCTCCCGCCAAAACTCTCAGAGTCTCTGGTTGACACGTCCCGAAAAGTTACCAACCCGCTTCCTCTCGGTGCCCCGACTTGCCGGGGAGCGAAACCGCTGGACCGGTTACCAATCCGTTTCCTCTCGGGCATTTTCCTGCGTAGTTCGGAACACGTCCGGCAAGGGTCTAGAAGTAGGGGCTTCTCTTCCTCTGCCGGACAGCCGCCGGGCGCGCCGCGTCGGTTGCTGTGGGCATCTCCCCATTCACCGAGGAGTTGACCACGCGTGCGCCCCGATCTCGACCCTTCCCAAATGACTCCCGACGAACGCCGCCGCGAGACCGTGGCGATTCTCGCCGCTGGCCTGCGCCGGCTCCGCGACCGTGCTGCGCTCGCGGCCGATCCCGCGCCCGAAATCCCCTCGTGTCCCGCGCCGGAAATCTCCTCCGAAGCAGCGGAAAAGTCCCTTGAAGCTGTTCCCGACACCCCGCTCAGTGTCCACGTCGGTTGACGGTTTCCGAGACTCCAACGAGAGGGGATGGACATGAGCCTGAACGTCGGGCAGGAGGTCGCCACGCTGGCGCGGATGACCGTGAAGCAACTCAAGCAGAAGTACGCCGAGGTCTTCGGCGAGGACACCAACGGCAACAACAAGGCGTGGCTGGTCAAGCGGATCGCCTGGCGGCTCCAGGCGCGGGCCGAGGGCGGGCTGTCCGAACGCGCCCTTCGCCGCGCAACGGAGTTGGCCGACGACGCCGACCTGCGCCTCAGCCCGCCGCCGATGAAGCCCGCCGCGCCGGTCGAAGAGGATGCCCCGGTGCGGGTGCTGAAGATCCAGGCCGACGACCGCCTGCCGCCGCCGGGCACGGTCATCACCCGCAAGTACAAGGGCGAGGTGCTTCAGGTCCGGGTGCGGTCGGACGGGTTCGAGTACGAGGGGAACGTCTACGCCTCACTCAGCGCCGTCGCCAAGGCGATCACCGGCAGCCACTGCAACGGGTTCCTGTTCTTCCGCATCGGCGGTAAAGGGGGTGACGCGTGAAGCGCAACGGCAAGCCGAACGCGCCCGCGACGCTCGCCCTGGTCCGGTGCGCGGTCTACACGCGGAAGTCCACCGAGGAGGGGTTGGAGCAGGATTACAACTCGCTCGACGCCCAGCGGGACGCGGGCGAGAACTACGTCAAGAGCCTCGCCGGCGAGGGGTGGACGGTGCTCGCCGAGCGCTATGACGATGGCGGGTTCACCGGCGGCAACATGGACCGGCCGGCGCTCAAGCGGCTGATGGCCGACATCGAAGCCGGGAAGATCGACTGCGTGGTGGTCTACAAGGTGGACCGCCTCAGCCGCTCGCTCCTCGACTTCGCCCAGATGATGCAGACGTTCGAGAAGTACAAAGTGTCGTTCGTGTCCGTCACGCAGCAGTTCAACACCGCGACCTCGATGGGTCGGCTGGTGCTCAACGTGCTGCTGTCGTTCGCCCAGTTCGAGCGGGAGATCATCTCCGAACGCACCCGCGACAAGATCGCGGCCACACGGCGCAAGGGGAAGTGGGCCGGCGGGTGGCCGATCCTCGGCTACGACGTGGACCCGCAGGGGTACAAGTTGAACGTCAACGCAACCGAGGCCGAGCGGGTGCGAACGATCTTCAACCTCTACCTCGAACACGAGTCGCTCCAACCCGTGGTCGAAGAACTCGCCAGTCGCAGGTGGACGAACAAGCGGTGGCAGACGCGGAAGGCGGGCGTCCGCGGCGGCAATCGCTTCACGAGAACAAGCCTCTACAAGCTGCTGACCAACGTCGCCTACGTCGGCAAGGTGCGCTACAAGGACGAGGTACACGACGGCGAACACCCGGCCGTCGTCGATCCGGTGGTCTGGCAGCGGGTCCAGGCAATGCTGGAGCGGAACGGCCGCGCCGGCGGTGCCCCGGCGCGGAACAAGTTCGGGGCGTTGCTCAAGGGGATCATCCGCTGCGTCCCTTGCGGGTGCGCGATGACGCCGACGCACTCGACACGCGACGGCGGGACCAAGCGCTACCGCTACTACGTCTGCTCCTCAGCGCAGAAGCTCGGCTGGCACACCTGCGCGTCGAAGTCGATCCCCGCCGCCCAGATCGAGGAACTCGTCGTCAACCAGATCAAACTGGTCGGCCAGGATCCGCTCGTCCGACGGGAGATCCTCGCCGAGGCCCGCCGCCAGGACGAGGTCCGCGTCGCGGAACTGGAAACCGAGCAACACGGGCTGGAGCACGACCTTCGCAAGTGGCACGGCGAGATGCGGTCGCTGTCGGGCCAGCTCAAGCCGAACGACGACAACGGCTCGCTCATCGCCCGGCTCGCCGAGTTGCAGGAGCGCATCGGCACGGTCGAGGGTCGGGTGCGGAGAATCCACGAGCACATCCACGCCGTCCACCATCAACTGCTCGACGAGGACGAAGCCGCACTCGCGGTGTCGGTCTTTGACCCGGTCTGGGGAACGCTCTCGCCGCACGAGCAGGCGCGGGTGGTGCATCTGTTGGTCGAGCAGGTGGACTACGACGGGTCGAAGGGCAAAGTCGCCATCGCCTTCCGGCCCGCCGGGATCAAGACGCTGGCCCGCGAAATGGCCGACAAGCGCGAGGAGAAACGAGCATGACCACCACGACGCCGCTGAAAATCGAGTGCGACGTTCACTTCGACCGCCGCGGGCGCGGCAGCCGCAAGGTGCTGGAGACTGGACCCAAGCCGTTCCGCCCGGCCGAACCCGGTCGGGTGCCGCGCGTGGCGCGGTTGATGGCGCTGGCGATCCGGTGCGACGGGCTGATCCGCGACGGGGTGATCGAGAACTACACCGAGATCGCCCGGCTCGGCCACGTCACCCGCGCCCGCGTCAGCCAGATCATGAACCTGCTGAACCTGGCCCCCGACATCCAGGAGGAACTTTTGTACATGCCGCGCGTCGAAAAGGGTCGTCCGGCCGTCATCCTGGCGGACCTGCAGCCGATCGCCTCGACCCCGGACTGGCGGAAGCAGCGCAAGCTGTGGACGGAACTGCGGGAGGTCCGGTTGTAGGGGCGGCCATTCCAAAACTCCGGGGCCACGCACGCCAACCGTGATTGACATTGACATCGGATTATAGTCCTAATAGATATTAGGTAGAATGCCGGGCGGCACCCGGCCCCGGCTTGTTGGCCCCGAGGCGACCAGCATGAGCGACCGCAAGAAACGACGCGGGCGGCCTCCCGTCGAAACGCTGACCGACCCGCAGCGCCGGGCGTTCCGCGCCGTCAGCGCGTTCCTCGCCCGCCACGGGTTCCCGCCAACTGCCCAAGAGTTGGCCGACGCCCTCGGCATCTCCGCCCCCAGCGCCCACGCGCTGGTGGGCCAGTTGGTCCGCAAGGACTACCTCAAGCGGCAATCCCGCAAGGCGCGCGGCCTGAGCATCGTCCGCGAGATCGACGACGCCCCCAGCCGGCTGGTGCCGGTGCCGGTCGTCGGCCGCGTGGCGGCCGGGCGGCCGGTCCTGGCCGACGAGAACATCGTCGGCGAAGTCCTGGTCGAGAGCGCGGTGGTGCGCGGCGAGCCGTGCTTCGCGCTGCGGGTCGCCGGACAGAGCATGGTCGGCGCGGGGATCGCCGACGGGGACCTGATCGTCGTCCGGCGTCAGCCCATCGCCGAGAACGGCGACGTCGTCGTGGCCCTCGTCGGCGGCGAGGCGACGGTCAAGCGGCTGTCCATCCAGGGGCCGCGGGTCGAGTTGTGCCCGGAGAACCCCAAATTCAAACCCATTGTCGTCGGCATTGACGACGACCTGCGCATCCTCGGCAAGGTGGTGGCCGTCCGGCGCGCCGACCGTTCCCCGGGGTGAGGTCGGGTCCGGCCGCAGGATTGGCGCGCGGTGCAGACGAACGCCGATACGACACGTTCCGGGTTCCCGAGGTGTCGTCGAGTGGTTCCGGCCGAGGACGGCATCATGTGCGCAACGGACTGGCATTCATATGCGAGCCTGGTTCGAACGGAGTAGTTTCATGTCGGTTGCCCGCAAGTCATCCCTTTCCCCGGCCCGGTGCCGGCTGCTGGAGTTGATGCAGTCCATCGGTTTCGGCCGGATCGAGAACATGATCGTCCGCGGCGGCGAGCCGGTCTTCCGCCCGCCGCCCTACGTGGTTCGTGAGTTCAAGCTCACTAGCGACGACGACGCGGACCCCGCAGGCGCGGCCGCGGACTTCGAGTTGAAGGCGCAGGTCGTGCGCTTGTTCCGCCGGCTCGACAAGCTCGGCGACGGCCTGGTGGAAATGCTCGAGGTCAAAGACGGTCTCCCGTTCAAACTCGTGATCGAGGGGGTGGAGGCGTAATCGCGGCTCGCAGCCGACTGACAACTGGGTTTGTCTTCCGTCACCAGACATTTCGCTGACCGCCAAGCGGAGGCACTTGTGGGCGACGCCGATCACGGCGTTCACTCGCATGGCCTCCGCTTTGCGTTTTTGCCGGTCGTCGTGGCCCACGCCTCTTCCTTCGCGGTCGGAGGAGGGAACGCATGGTCCGTCACGACCAGATCATCACCGACCGGTTCACGCGCGGCATCATCCGCCGCAAGGTTCGCGAACTCATCGACGGCTCCGGCTTTCGCGAGGAGGACGCCGAGGAGCTGGAACAGCGCCTCGTCTACCTGCTGTTGCGGAGTCTGCGCTCGTTCGAGGAATCCCACCCCCGGCACCGCAACGCCTTCATCACGACCGTGGTCGAACGATCGGCGGCCATGATCCGCCGCGAGCGGCGACGACGGAAACGCCATTTCGGCGCGGTCCAGTCGCTCGATTCACTCCCGACCAGCGGGAATGACGGTGCGGTCGAGGTGAGCCTGCACGTCGCCGATCCGGGCGCACGCCGCACGTTTACGCAGGTGGACCTCGCGCTCGACCTGGCCGTGATCCTGGCGGAGTTGCCCGACGAGCTGCGTGACCTGGCCCACCGCCTCCAGCGGCAGACGCTCACGGAGATCGCCCGCGAAGCGAACCTGCCGCTGACCACGGTCCAACGACGCCGCGAACGGCTCCGCGACCGCCTCGCGCACGTCTGCGGAACATTTTTTCGTAATCCTGCGTAGTTTCGCACCGCTCCGGCAAGGGTCAGAGATAGGGGCCGCCGAGACGCGAGGAACCGAGCAGCCATGACGCTCTACCGCTACACGTTTCAGGCCGACGTGCCGGCCGCGGAAGTCCAGGCGACGTTGCTCCTGGCCTACGTCGCCGTCGAGGGGCTGCACGGCGAGGCGCAGACCCGGCTCGACGCCGGGTCCGCCCTCGGCGGCCAGTTCGGCGCGTGTGTCATCGACGCGAGCACGCCCGTCGGCCGCGACCTCGCCAGGGTGTTCACGGCGTTCTTGCGCCGCGAGTTCGGCGAGGACAGCTTCCGCGTCGAATCCCTTCAACCGATCCAACCCATCACCCCGGAGGTGACTGCGTGACTCGTCTGGCAACGATTCAGAAGGGCCGCACCCCGCGACCGCCGCGCCTATTCGTGTATGGCACGGAAGGCATCGGCAAGTCGAGCTTCGCGGCGCAGGCCCCGCGGCCGATCTTCGTGCAAACCGAGGACGGCCTCGACGAGATCGACACCGACAAGTTCCCACTGGCCGAGAGCTACGAGGAGGTCGTTGAGACGCTCACGGCGCTGAAGGTTGAGGATCACCCCTACGAGTCGGTCGTGATCGATTCGCTCGACTGGCTGGAGCGGCTGATCTGGGACCGGGTCTGCCGCGACACCAACGTGACGAGCATCGAGAAGGCCGACGGCGGCTACTCGAAGGGCTACACCCACGCGCTCACCTACTGGCGCGAAATCCTCGACCTGCTCAACACCCTGCGGGCCGCGAAGAACATGGTCGTGCTGCTCATCGCGCACACCAAGGTCGAGAAGTTCGAGGACCCCGAGTCGAGCCCCTACGACCGCTACTCGCCCCGGCTGCACAAGCACGCGTCGGCGCTCGTGTGCGAGTGGTGTGACGCCGTGCTCTTCGCCACGCGGAAGCTCCGCACGCAGAGCGAGGACGCGGGCTTCGGCCGCAAGCGCACCATCGCCAAGGCGATCGGCAGGGACGGCGGCGACCGCGTGCTGCGCGCCGTCGGCGGGCCGAGCTGTGTGGCGAAGAACCGCTACGGGATCACGGAAGAACTGCCGCTCGACTGGGCGGCGTTCATGACCGCTCTTTCCAACCCATCCGACCAACCCAACGAGGAGGACTCCAATGGCTGACCTGCGCGGATTCGACGCCAACGCCGTGGAACCGTCGAGCGACTTCGACCCGCTCCCGGCGGGCAAGTACCTCGCCGTCATCACCGAGTCGGAGATGAAGCCGACCAAGTCCGGCTCCGGGCACTACCTGCAGCTCACCTTCGAGGTGATCGACGGGCCGCACAAGGGCCGCTACCTGTGGGCGCGGCTCAACCTCGACAACCCCAACGCCACCGCGGTGCAGATCGCGAAGGCCGAGCTGTCGGCCGTGTGCCGGGCGGTGGGCGTGCTGGCCCCGAACGACTCCACCGACCTGCACGACCTGCCGCTGGTGATCCACGTGAAGTGCAAGAAGCGGCCCGACACCGGCGAGGTCACCAACGAGATTAAGGGCTACTCGCCCAAGGCCTCGCTCGCCGAACCGACCGCGTCCCCCAAGCCGGCGGGCCCGCCGGCGGCGAGCGGCAAGCCGACCACACCGCCGTGGAAGCGCTGATCGCAGTCCCCTGACGCACGTTCGCCCGGTGCCCACGCGCCGGGCCGTGCCCGCCACCATTTCTCACGAGTTACCCCCATGCAACTGGAACTGCCATACCCGCCCAGCGTCAACCACCTGTGGCGGCGGGTCGGCCACCGGACGCTGTTGAGCCGTCGCGGACGCGCGTACCGTCGCCAGGTTCACAACCTGCTCGTCGCCCACCGCGTCCGGCCGCTGGAAGGCCGCCTCGCGGTCACGGTGGAGGTTCACCCGCCGGACCGTCGCCGCCGCGACCTCGACAACCTCCAAAAAGGCCTGTTCGACGCGATGCAGCACGCCGGCGTCTTTCTGGACGACTCGCAGATCGACGACCTGCACATCCTCCGCTGCGAGTGCGTTCCCGGCGGCCTCGTGCGGGTGTGCGTGACGCCCTTGTCGGCCACCGAGCCGGAGGCGGTGGCGAAACCCGAACCGGAGGTGAACCCGCACGTCAAGCAGCGGACCTGCCTGAAGTGCGGGAAGTTCTTCAACTCGCGTGGGGCGGGGAACCGCATCTGCTCGCCGTGCCACCGCGAGAACAACCGGTTGGACCTCGGCGAAGCAGAAGTGCGAAGGCAGCGCGGCGTCAAACGCCACAACGGGGAGATTCTTGAGCCGGACCAACAGTGCTGAGCAACCATGATCCTGCGGCCCTACCAGCAAGACGCCATCGACGCGGTGTACAACCACCTGCGCACGCGGGACGGCAACCCGTGCGTGGTGATCCCCACCGCCGGCGGGAAGACGCCGGTCATCGCCTCCATCTGCAAGGACGCGGTCGGGCTGTGGGGCGGCCGCGTACTCGTCCTCGCGCACGTCAAGGAGCTGCTCGAACAGGCGGCCGACAAGCTGCGCACGGTCTGCCCCGAGATTCCGGTCGGCGTCTACTCGGCGGGCCTCAAGCGGCGCGATCGGCGCGATCCGGTGATCGTCGCCGGAATCCAGTCGGCCTGGAAGAGGGCGTGCGAGTTCGACCCGTTCGACCTGGTGATCGTGGACGAGGCGCACCTCATCCCGCCGGAAGGTGACGGGATGTACCGGCAGTTCCTCGCCGACGCCAAGATGGTGAACCCGAACCTGCGGATCGTCGGCTGCACCGCCACGCCGTACCGCCTGAAGTCGGGAACGATCTGCACGCCCGACGGCTTCCTCAACCACGTGTGCTACGAGGTCGGCGTCCGCGAGCTGATCGTGCAGGGCTTCCTGTGCCCGCTGGTCACGAAAGTCGGCGTCAACACGCCGGACGTGGACAACCTCCACATCCGGGGCGGCGAGTACGTCGCCGGCGAAGTCGAAAACTTGATGGACCAGGACAACCTCGTCGAGGCGGCGTGCGCCGAAATCGCCGGCTGCACCGCGAGTCGCAACGCGTGCCTGATCTTCGCCAGCGGCGTGCATCACGGGAAACACATCGTCCGCGTCCTCACCGAGAAGCACGGTGTCGAGTGCGGTTTCGTCAGCGGCGATACGCCGATTGCGGAACGCGACGCGATTCTGGCGCGATTCAAGGCGGGCGGGTTGAAGTACCTGTGCAACGTCAACGTGCTGACGACCGGGTTCGACGCCCCGCACATCGACTGCGTCGCGCTCGTGCGGCCGACGCTCTCGCCCGGCCTCTACTACCAGATGGTCGGGCGGGGTTTCCGCCTGCATCCGTCGAAGTCCGACTGCCTCGTCCTCGACTTCGGCGGCAACGTGCTGCGGCACGGGCCGGTCGATCAGATCCGCGTGAAGGAGCGCGACGGCGGAACCGGCCTGCCACCCGTGAAGGAGTGCCCGGAGTGCCACACGGTCGTGATGGCCGGGCGCGCGGCGTGCCCCGATTGCGGTTACGAGTTCCCGCCGCCGGAACGCTCGAAGCACGACGCCAAGCCGTCGGACGCGGGGATTCTCTCCGGCCAGGTGACGGTCGAGACGTTCGCGGTTCACGACGTGGTCTACAGCGTCCACACCAAACGCGGCGCGGGCGACGATGCGCCCAAGAGCCTGCGGGTCGATTACAAGGTCGGCTGGCACCGCTGGAAGTCGGAGTGGGTCTGCCTCGAACACACCGGCTACGCGCGGGGCAAGGCGGTCGCGTGGTGGAGGAAGCGGTCGAAGATGCCGGTGCCGGCGACGGCAGCCGAGGCGGTCGAGATTGCCAAAGCCGGCGGGCTGGCCGACACGAAGTCGATCACCGTGCGCTCGGTCAGCGGCGAGGACTACGACCGCATCACCGATCACCAGCTCGGACCGATCCCCGAAGCGGTCGAGCACGCGGCACCGGAGGAGGAACCCTTCCCGTTCGGCTACAACGTGGCCGCGCCCACGGAGGAGGAGATCCCGTGGTGACACCCGGCGAACTGCTGACCGCCGCACTGCGCTACGCCGAGCTTGGCTATCGCGTGTTCCCATGTTGGCCCGGCAGCAAGAAGCCGGTGACTGAACACGGTTTCCATGATGCCTCGACCGACGCCGCGCAGATCGAGAAGTGGTGGTCGGGGCACCCGACCGCGAACATCGGCATCGCGGCCGAGGGGATGCTCGTCGTTGACATCGATGGAGCGGACAACCCCTGGCCCGGCGATCCCGAACGTGCCGCTGATCTGGCCGGTGCCGGGGCGGTCGCGCAGACGCCAAGAGGCGGCCGGCATTACCTGTTCCGGCGGCTCGCGGACAAGAACTGGAAGTGTTCGACGGGCCAGCTCGCCCGCGGCGTCGATGTCCGCACCGACGGCGGCTACATCGTGGCCGCGCCGTCCGAGATCAAAGAAGGGCCGTACCGCTGGGCCGACACGCTCGAACTCGACGACCGCCTGGAGCAGTTGCCCGAACCGCCGCCGTGGCTCGTCGCCCAACTCGACCGTTTGGCCACACAAACGCCCCCGTTGGCCCCACGTTCGCCGACGGCGGGCCAGGGCGTACCGGACGCCAACCCGATCCCGTCCGGCCAACGCAACGCGACCTTGGCGAAACTCGCCGGCACCATGCGCCGCGTCGGAATGGGCCGGGTGGAGATCGCGGCCGCCTTGCACCAAACCAACCGCGTCCGCTGCATTCCGCCGCTGGCCGAACGCGAAGTGGACCGGATCGCGGAGAGCGTCGCCCGCTACCGCCCCGACGAAGTGTCGGTCGCGCTGGTCGAAAACCACTACGCCCAGGCGTTCCAGCGCCCCACGGCCGCTGCCGGCCCGCCCGATCCGGGGCCGTTCCCAGGAGCGCTTCTGGCCGTCCCCGGCTTCATCGGCGAGGTCACGGATTACACCCTGGCCACCGCCTTCCGCCGGCAGCCCGTCCTGGCACTGGCCGGTGCGCTCGCGCTGCTCGGCACGCTGACCGGCCGCAAGGTCCGCGACGAGGTCGATACCCGCACCAACGTCTACTGCCTCGGCGTCTGCCCGACCGGCGGCGGCAAGGAACGCGCCCGCCTGGTCAACAAGGAGATCCTCTTCCTCGCCGGCGCGGCCCGGCTCGCCGGCCCCGAAGGGCTGGCGTCGCACGCGGGCCTCATTACCGCCGTCGAGCAGCAGCCGGCGATCCTGTTCCAACTGGACGAGGTGGGGCGTCTGTTGCGCACGCTGGCGGACCCGGGGCGGTCGCCGCACCTGTACCACATCGCGACCAACCTGATGAAGCTGTTCACCAGCTCGGCGTCGGTCTACCTCGGCGATGCCTACGCGGACGCCAAGCGGAACAAAGTGATCCACCAGCCGCACGCGTGCCTCTGGGGGACCACCGTGCCGCAGTCGCTCTACGAGGGGTTCACCGCCGAGAACGTCACCGACGGCTTCCTGTCGCGGGTCATGATCTTCGAGTGCGCCGAGGAGCTGCCGCCCAAACGCAAGCCGGCGCGGCTGCCGGTTCCGCAGGGCGTGATCGACGCCGCGAAGTACTGGGCCGAGTTCGACCCGTCCGGCAACCTGAACCAGGAGCACCCCGAGCCGGTCGTGATTGCGGCGACGCCGGCCGCGGAAGGCCTCTTCGATGCGCTCGACGCGGAAGCGGACGCGGCCCAGCGCGACCTCGGCGAACCGCTCGGCTCGCTCTGGACGCGGGCGACCGAGAAGGCCCGCAAGCTGGCCTTGCTGTACGCGTGCAGCCGCGACGCCCGCAACCCCGCCATCGACGAGCCGGCCGCGACCTGGGCGTGCGACCTCAGCCGCTACCTGACCCGACGGCTGATCTTCCTCGCCGGCCGCTGGGTCGCGGAGAACCCGTTCGACGCCCGCCGCAAGCGTGTTCTTCGGCTGGTGGCCGACGCCGGCGAACACGGGATCACCCGCTCCGATCTGTACGGCAAGACGCGGGCGTTCACCAACCGCGAACGCGCCGAGATTCTGGAAGCCCTGATCGTGTGCGGTGACATCCGCGAGGTGACTCAGCCGTCCGGCCGCCAGGGTGGGGCACCCGGGGTGCGCTACGTGGCGACGGCGGTCGCGGGAGGTAGTTCGTAGTTTTTCGCACCCACCTTGTCTCCGCGCGATGGGGGTAGTTCGTAGTTTTTCGCACCCACCTGGTGTGTGTGCGCGATGGGCGGGGGAGGAGAGAAAGGGTGGCTACCAAAAACTACGAACTACCTCCCCCTTGGATTCTCTTCTTGTTCTTCATCTTGTTGGAGATGCCGATGCATCGTTTCTGGTTCGCGGTGAGATGCGAATACCTCGTGGGCGCGTTCCAAGCTCAAGACGCCCGCGCCGCTGCTTGCATGGCGATGCTCCAGTGGACCGCCGAACGCGACGGCCGGCTGTCGGAAGCGCTCAGCGGCCCGCTGACAATCGTCATCCCCGCCGGCGGTCGCGTGCCGGAGGACTGCTTTTACATCCTGACCGACGAAGTGCTCCGCTCGCTCAAACTCCCCCTGCGCGGCAACACGACTCTCTCGCCCAGCCGAAATCCGGCGTGGCCGATGCCGCCACGCCCCGAAGGTCGGTCGGTCCAATAGGTACTCCCGGCCGCATGCTTCGCCCGCGACGCCAGGGGGAACAGCCGCGCTACAGGACACAGTTGGTTTGAACTGTCCGAACTTTTGGGAGACCACCCGCCATGAAAGTCGAACTGTGGAAGATCGCCGACGTGAAGCCCTACCCCGGCAACCCACGCCAGAACGACGACGCGGTGGATGCGGTCGCGGCGTCGCTGCGCGAGTTCGGGTTCCGACAGCCGATCGTGGTGGACGCCGAAGGCGTGATCGTCTGCGGGCACACGCGCTACAAGGCCGCGCTGAAACTCGGCCTGGAGAAGGTGCCGGTCCACGTCGCCACGGACCTGACGCCGGAGCAGATCCGCGCCTATCGCATCGCCGACAACCAAACCGCATCGCTGGCGACGTGGGACTACGACCTGTTGCCGATTGAACTGGCCGGGCTGAAAGAGGCCAACTACGACCTCGCGCTGCTCGGCTTCGACGCCGATGAGTTGGCGAAGCTGCTCGACCCGACGCTGAAGGACGGGTTGACCGACCCGGACGAGGTGCCCGAACCGCCGGACGAGGCGATCACCCAACCGGGCGACCTGTGGGTGTTGGGCGATCATCGCTTGCTCTGCGGGGACAGCAGCAAGCCCGCGGACGTGGACCGGTTGCTCGGCGGCGCGGGCGTCCACCTGGTCAACACTGACCCGCCGTACAACGTGAAGGTCGAGCCGCGTTCCAACAACGCCATCGCCGCCGGCCTGTCGTCGTTCGCTGGCACCACGCACCACCAGAAGCTCGACGTCGAGCGCCACCCCGAGAAGGCCAAGCCGACCGGGAAGAAGCTCCGCGCGAAGGACCGGCCGCTGGCCAACGACTTCGTCTCCGAGGCGGAGTTCGACCGGCTGCTGGCCGCGTGGTTCGGGAACATTGCCCGCGTACTGGAGCCCGGCCGCGGCTTCTACATCTGGGGCGGGTACGCCAACTGCGCCAACTACCCGCCGGTGCTGAAGGCGACGGGCCTGTATTTCTCGCAGGCGATCATCTGGGTGAAGGAGCACCCGGTACTGACCCGCAAGGACTTCATGGGTAACCACGAGTGGTGCTTCTACGGTTGGCGCGAAGGCGCAGGCCACGTCTTTCTCGGCCCGAACAACGCGACCGACGTGTGGAGCGTGAAGAAGGTCAACCCGCAGTCGATGGTGCATCTCACCGAGAAGCCGGTCGAACTCGCGGTGCGGGCGCTGCGGTACTCCTCGCGCGAAGGCGAGCACGTTCTGGACCTCTTCGGCGGCTCCGGCTCGACGCTCATCGCCGCCGAGCAGACCAACCGCAAGGCGTTCCTCATGGAGTTGGACCCGTTGTACTGCGACGTCATCGTCCAGCGGTGGGAGAAGTTCACTGGTCGCAAGGCCGAGCGGACGAGCGCGGAGGTGACCGCGTGATCTACCTCGCCAGCCTTACTCGCACCCGGACTCGGCCGTGCGTGAGGAGCGGTTCCGCGCCGCGTGCCGGGCGACTGCCGCGATGCTCCGCGCGGGCGAGGTCGTGTTCTCGCCGGTCGTCCACAGCCACCCGCTGGTCGAGTTCGAGTTGCCGACCGCGTGGTCGTTCTGGGAACGCATCGACCGCGCCCACCTGGAGCGGTGCGACGAAGTCGCGGTGCTGATGCTCGACGGGTGGGAGGCGAGTGTCGGGGTGCGAGCGGAGGTCGGGATCGCCCGCGCGCTGGGCAAGCCGGTCCGATTCCTCGACCCGGACGCCACCGGTTCGCCCACGGTGGCCCGCGTCGCGTCGGAGGGCGCACGTTGAACGGAACGACGACCAACGGGAAGAGGCCCCGCGTGGGGGCCTCGTGGGCGAACGGGCGGCGTCCGGGGTCAGGCCGCCCCGTTGAGGGCGAACTTGCCCCGCTCCGTCTTGGCGAACCGGGTCTCCTTCCCCTTGGCGGTGATCTCGCGCAGGATGGCGGCGTAGAGGGTGGCGTGCGGGGTCTTCCCGCCGGGGCTCGTCCAGTACCCCTTGCTCGCCATCGCCTCGATGATCTCCTTGGAGGTCATCGCGCTGCCCGCCTCGCCGAGGACCTTGGCGGCGGCGTCGAGGGCGCTCATCTTCTTCGGCTTCTCGGCGCGGGCCTTCCTGGTCTTGGCGGGCTTCGCGTCCGCGGTCTCGGTCGGTGGGGGGGAGGCGTCCGGCGTCTTCGTGGCCTCCTCCGCGGGCGTCGCGTTCTTGGCGGGCTTCGACCGCTTGGCCGTCGCGGCCTTCTTCGGGGCGGGGGAACTCTTCGTGCTCGTCTTCTTCGCGGACATGGTCGTCGCTCCTGGTCGATGGGGATTGGCTGCCATCATCAGGCGGTGGGAACCACCCACCGCGACGCCCTCCATGTCGAGGGCGTTTCGGCTTCAACCGTTGACCGGGACCGTCACGATCTGCCCGTGGTGATCGCACAGGTACGCGAACTCCACCCGCGCGGTCACCAACCACTCCGCGTCCCGGTCGCGGACCACCAGGTTCCGCGCGCCCAGGTAAATGGCCCGGCCGCCGTGCCCGCGGGCGTGCTCGACGGCCTGGCGGGCGGTGGGGAACTCGGTCACCTCCAACTCGATCGTCACGGGCTTCGGCGGGTTCATCGTTCGGCTCCTCGGGTTGGGTGGCTGCCATCATCAGGCCCGGCCCACCACGGCCGGGCGACGCGGGACGTCCCGCGTTTCGGCTCAGGCCTGGAACCGACCGAGGCAGAGGTCGTCTCGCCTCGTCTCCACGAACAGCACGCCCGCGTCGTTCCCCTCTTCGTCGCAGGCGGCGTAGGCGACGGTCCCGTCGTCGAACTCCAGCACGGCCGGCCGGTGCGACCACCCCAGGTCCGCCGCCTCCGCCGCCGGCATGTACGCGACCCGCACCACCCGCCGGCCGACCAGCATCGCCACCGCCGCGTCCGTCACCTTGCGCTCCGTTTGTGCCGACATGCTCGTCCCCCGTTGTTCGGCTGCCGTCATCAGGCGGCGGGAACCACCCGCCGCGACGCCATCCCGCGTGGGGATGGCGTTTCGGCTTCAGCACCCGAAGACGTGTTCGGCCAGGCCCGCGGCGAGGAAGTCCACCACCCGTGCCGCCGCCGCGTCGGCCGCGGGGACGTCGGGGCCGCGGTCCCAGTTGAACACCACCGCGCGGTCGGCCAGGCGCTGGACCCACAGCTTCGAGATGCGACTGTCGCCGAGTTCCCAGGCCGGGTTCTCGGCGTGGTCGCGGAAGACCAATGCCTCGAACCGGTGCCCCGCGACTTGGCCGGCGATCCAGGTGCCCGCGCAGCCGGGGCGGGGGTTGAGGTGGGTGAAACTCAGGTCGCCGCCGAAGTCCGAATCGTCTGTGTGCATCATGTTCGCCGGTAATGGTTTGCGTCGCGTCCGCACCCCACGAACGCGTGATGACAGTTACAGCCGGTTCGCGGGACAGGGAAGCGAATCCGGTCCGAATTCCTGAGAGTTTTCGAGGTTTCCGACATGCCGCCGGACGAGGCCAAACCCGCGCTGAACCCCGCCGCGCTGTCTGTCGCGGACGCGGCCCGGATGCTCGCGCGGGTCGGCGGGTTCGGCGTGACCGAAGCGATGATCCGGGCCGACATCGACGCGGGCGCGCCGACCAACGCGGACGGGACGATCAACCTGGTTCACTACGCGGCGTGGCTGGTCGCGGAGGAAGGGCATGGCGACTGACCCGCGACGGCTGAAGCCGTCCGAACTGTGCCGCCTGCTGAACTCGACCCCGCGTGGCGAGGTCATCAGTGAGAGGCAGCTCTACCGCCACCGCTCGCGCGCCGGGCTGCGGATCGGCGACGGCAAGCACGTCGATCTCGTCCGCTACGTCGCGTGGCTGGTGTCGCAGCGCCACGCCCCGAAGCCGGAACCCGTCGAAGACCCCTACGTGGTGGTCAAGGAGCGTTCCCGCGCCCGCAACCGCGCGATCGCGCTGGCGGGCCGGGACATTGGCGAACTGCCACTCGTCGCGAACCCGCCACGGCGGCTGCGCGCGGCATCGGACTTCCGCTACTTCTGCGACTGCTACTTTCCGCTGACGTTCTCGCTGCCGTGGTCGGAAGACCACCTCAAGGTGATCGCGCGGATCGAGCAGGCGGTCCTGCGCGGCGGCCTGTTCGCGATGGCGATGCCGCGCGGCTCCGGGAAGAGTTCGATCTCGGAGTGCGCCTGCATCTGGGCGGTGCTGAACGGCCACCGCGAGTTCGTCTGCTTGATCGGGTCGGACGAAGGCCATGCGATGGACATGCTCGACGCCATCAAGATGGAGCTCGACGGCAACGACCTCTTGCAGGAGGACTTCCCCGACGCGGTCTACCCGATCCAGTGCCTCGACGGGATCGCCAACCGCTGCAACGGCCAACTCTACCGGGGCGAACGAACGCACATCGGCTGGACGGCGCGCGAAGTCGTGCTGCCGACCCTCCGACCGGCCGGTTGGCTCGAGAACGAGGAACTCCGTCCGTTCGTCCGCGACGACGGCACCTCGAAGGCCTCGGGGGCGGACCGGGGGCGGTTCGCCGTGCTGGGCCTGACCGAGCCGATCATCCTCCCGGCCGACAACGAGAGCGAGTTCAAGCGGCAGGTGACGTTCGAGGGCGTCGTTCCCGCCAAGAACGTTCACAAGGGGAAGTTCGCTGTGCTGCTGGAGCCGGTCGCGGACGGCAAGATCGGTCTGGCGGTGGTCGCCGGCGTCGTGCCGGTGCGCCTGCAAGTCGATCCCGCAAAGCTCTACGACTGCGCCGAGATCATCGACGGCAACACGCTGGCGCTCGTGAACCTGCCGCACGGCTCGGCGCGGGTGCTGTGGGTCGAGGCGACCGGCTCGACCGAGCGCTGGGCCGTCGTGCGGCTGGACGACGGCGACCACCAGGCTCACGTGCTCATCACCAGCAACGTGCCCGACGCCGACGGCTATTACCCCGGCGAGGTGCAGCGCTACGACGTGGACACGAAGACTTGGCAAACCCTGTTCGCGTGCAAGGTGCTGGACATCAACCAATGATCCTGCCGCAGCGATACCTGGCGCGCTTCGTGGGGCCGAAAGGCGGCGTGCCGGTGTACGCGCTCGGCTGTCCGGGATCGGGTTCGGGGCCGGCGGCGTTCCACACGTCCGTGCCCCGGGTGCTGGCGCGGTTCCTCGGGCTGAAAGGGGGCGTGCCGCTCTACGGCTACTCCACCTGCGAGTTCCCGCGCATCGGCCGCTACCTGATGCGCTTCGTGGGCATGACGGCGGACGGGATGCCGGTCTATGCGGTCGGCTGCTGCCCGGAAGGTTCGAGCGGCTCGTCAGGCTCCAGCGGTTCTTCGGGCGAGAGCGGATCATCCGGGGAAAGCTCGGGGTCGTCGGGCGAGAGTTCGGGCTTCAGCGGGTCGTCAGGGGAAAGCGGATCGTCGGGTGAAAGCTCTGGCTTCAGCGGTTCGTCTGGCGAAAGCGGATCGTCGGGGTCGGGCGTCAGCGGCTCGTCCGGCGAAGGCTCCGGGGCCAGCGGTTCATCGGGCGAGAGCGGATCGTCCGGCGAAGGCAGCGGCTCTTCGGGAGAAAGCTCGGGGATCAGTGGGTCTTCGGGGGCAAGTGGTTCCTCCGGCGAAAGCTCCGGCCTCAGCGACTCGGGAAGTGGTTCATCGGGAGAAAGCTCTGGCATGAGCGGCTCGTCCGGCGCGAGCGGCTCGTCCGGTGAAAGTTCCGGGATGAGCGGTTCGAGCGGGGTCATTTCGGGCCTGAGCGGGAGTTCCGGTGAAAGTGGTGCGTCGGGAAGCTCGGGGCTCAGCGGCTCGGGTAGTGGCGAGAGCGGATCGCAAAGCGGCAGCGGCTCGATTGGCTCGACCGGCTTAAGCGGATCGTCGGGAAGCGGCGGCTCGGGCAGCGAGAGCGGATCGGCCAGTGGAAGCGCTTCGGGTTCCGGTTCGCTTTCCGGGTCAGGATCGGTTTCCGGTTCTGGCTCGGTCTCTGGTTCTGGCGAAGGTTCTTCGGGCAGCGGTTCGGCGTCCGGCAGCGCGAGTGGTTCGGTGTCCGGGTCCGGCTCGGCTTCAGGGAGCGGGGTCTCCGGCAGCGGCAGCGGATCAGCGTCGGGGAGCGGTTCGGCATCGGGCAGCGGAAGTGGCTCGGTATCCGGCTCGGTTCCCGGCTCGGCGAGCGGATCGGGTTCGACCAGTGGGAGCGGATCAGCATCCGGCAGCGCCGGCGGTTCGGCGTCCGGTTCCGGTCTTTCGGGGTCTGGATCGCTTTCGGGTTCCGGTGTTGGCTCAGCTTCGGGGTCAGCAAGCGGCAGCGGTTCTGCGCCGGGGTCCGCGTCGGCCAGCGGCAGCCAAGCATCGGGCTCGGCGGGCACCGGGGCCGGAAGCACGTCGGCTTCGGGAAGTGTTCCAGGATCGACATCGGGATCGGGGCTTTCCGGTTCCGTGAGCGGCAGCGCCGCAGGCAGTGGAAGTGGTCCGCCCTCGGGAAGCGTCACGAGTTCGGGACCGGTGCCATCATCCGGCTCAGCCAGCGGCGGCTCGGTTCCTGGGAGCACAAGCGCTCCTGGTTCGGGGTCAGTTCCACCGCCAGGAAGCGGAGGCGGGTCTGGCGCATCCGGCAGTGTTCCCGGTTCGAGCAGCTCCACTGACGGGAGCGGAAGCGACTCAGGGGCGGGCACCGGTTCCGGCAGCGGCGGAAGCGCAGCCGGCGGCACCTCTGGCCCCTCGGGCGCTTCCAGTCCGGGAGGAAGCAGCGGCCAACCTAGCGGCTCCCCTCCCGGCAGTGTCACCGGATCACCAACCGGCAAACCCAAGCAGACCGGCATCGACGACCAGTAACTCGCGTTCTCGCGGGAACACGACGACAGGAGAAAACCAATGGCAGATCTGAATCCAGGTTCAGCACGTCAAGACATGACCGTGGACGAGATGATCCATCTGATCGAGAACGCCCCGCCCGGCCCGTGGCCGCCGGGCTGGGCCGGGTGGGCCAACGTCAACGAGGCCCACCGCGTCATGGCGCGGCGATTCGCCGACACGCTGACGCCGGCCCGGCACGCCTATTCGGAAGGGCGCGGCATCGTCATCGCCGGCGGCGGGCTGAAGTACTTCCCCAGCGTCTGGGTCGGGGTCAACCTGATCCGGCACTTCGGCTGCACGCTGCCGATCCAGCTCTGGCACCTCGGCACCGGCGAGATCGACCCCTACCTGCGCCGACTCCTGAAGCCGCTCGGCGTCGAATGCGTCGATGCCCGCGAGGTCGAGAAGGAGCACCCCTGCCGGATTCTGTGCGGCTGGGAACTGAAGCCGTTCTCCACGCTGCACTCCCCGTTCGAGGAGGTTCTGTTCCTCGACGCGGACTGCGGGCCGTGCCGTGATGTCACGGAGGTCTTCTCCTGGCCGGAGTACCTGGAGAAGGGGGCGATCTTCTGGCCCGACTACGTCTGCTGGCAACTCAAGCGCGACGTCTGGGAGATCTTCGACATCCCGGAGGTCGCAAACCGCTGGCAGAGCGAAGTGGCGTTCGAGAGCGGCCAGTACGTGATCAACAAGACGTGCTGCTGGCGCGAGCTGCGGATGGCGCTTTGGTACGCCGAGCACTCCGACTACGTTTTTCGGATCGTGTACGGCGACAAGGAGTGCTTTCACCTGGGCTGGCGCAAGCTCGGCAGCGACTACGCGATGCCGGCCAGGGCACCCGGCTGGAACCAACACACCATCGTCCAGTGGGACTTCCGGGGCCGGCAGATGTTCAACCACCGCTGCCAGGACAAGTGGAAGCTCGGCGGCGGCAACCGGCGGAACAACTCGCTGGCCAACGAGGAGCTGTGCTTCAACCTCGTGGCCGACCTGCGCAAGCGCTGGGACGGCGTCCTCTGGCACAACCCCGATCCGACGCCGCAGGAGCAAGAAGTCATCGCAGTGCTGGCGGGCCGGCGCTTCCTCTACCGCCGCGTCGGGCATGACGAGCGGCCCATGCGCCTGGAACCCCAGGGCAAGGTCGGGGAAGGCGCTGCCGAATGCGAGCGGCGCTGGGACGTGAACATCGACGACGGCCGCACCATTCTCACCTTGGGCCGGCTGGACCGCCCCACCTGTCATCTGCAGCGCAACGGCGATGGTTCCTGGCACGGGCAATGGCTCGAACACGAGCGAATGCCCATCGAGTTCATTCCGATGGAGGGTTAAGCGATGGCCTTGGCGAATCATCTGGTCAGCAGCCGCTTCGAGCTTGAGGACGTCAGCCGGCGCAGGGCTGCGGGCGTCTATTACGGTGAGCACCGTATGCTCTGCCGACTCCTGGGCGAGTACCTCGCCTTCGTGGACACGCGCGACTTCATGCTCGCCCCGCGGCTGGTGTTGGACGGCTTCTGGGAAGCATGGGTCACGCTTGCCTTGGCAAGGTATATTCAGCCGGGCTTTCACTGCGTCGATGTCGGGGCGAACTACGGCTACTACTCCGTGCTCATGGCCGCCGCCTGCGGGCGCGGGGGCCGTGTCTTGGCGTGCGAACCGAATCCGCTGCTGGCCGAAACCTACGTGCCAGGAAATCTGGCGCTGAACGGTTTTCAAGATCGCGTCGAAATCTGTCAGAAGGTGATCGGCAATAGGAACTCCGAGCAGGTGGATTTCGTCCTGCACCACGGCGACTACGCGACGTCATCCCTGGAACGGTGGGCGTACCCGCACCGATCTGAGAACATCCAGGTGCCCGCGATCACGCTCGACCGACTCTGCGCCGACTGGCCGCGCCTCGACCTGGTGAAGATCGACGCCGAGGGAGCCGAGGCCCTGGTCTGGGAAGGCATGCAGGAAACCTTGAAGCGGTTTCCGCACGCTGCTGTGCTTGTCGAACTGCACCTCCAGCGCGATCCGCCGCAGGTGACGAGCTTCCTCCACCAGCTGGAGCGCGACGGCTGCGTTTTGCGCTACCTCAACTACGAGGGCGACATCGCGGCCACGGACGCGGCGACCATCGTCGCCAACCCGCAGGAGCACTGGATTCTCTGGCTCCAGCGGTAAACACTCACGACGGGTTGCCGTCGAGCGACGAAGACTTGGACCTCACCAGACGATGACCGCGCAGTGCGTAGCCGCTCTCATGAAGTCGCTTCTCCCACCCCAGTCGAGTTCCGATGCCGGCTCCATCGGCGAGCAATCCATGTTGCTCTTCTTGCTGCGACAGGCGGGCAAACTTCGCGTAGAGCGAATGTTCCGGATGAAGGAAGGTTTCTTTCCGATGAAGGATCGGTGGATTGGTGCTTTGGGCGTAGTCGTAGCACTCGATCTGCCTTGTTCTGAGATTCAGCTTCACGCAACGCAACAACGCCGGGTGCGGGTCATCCTCAAAGTCGGGATACACGAGGTACGAGAGCTTGCCCGTCCGGCGGTGAATCTTGATGATGTTTGCCCCCTCGACCTCACCGAGGTACGCACGGCCGCACCCCTCGTAGATGCGGAGGAGCGGTTGCAGACGGTCCAGCGTGTCACGATGCACGTAGAGATCGTCCGGCAGCAGCTTGCCCACCGCGGACTGCTTGCAGGCCTCGTCGATGGCCGTTGGGTCCCCGGCCTGGAACAGCAGCGCGTCGGCCTCGGCGCAGGCTTTGGCATAGGTGCCGAAGAACGCCTTCATGTCGCGCTGAAGGGTCAGTGGCAGCATGGAAAGGGCCGGCCGCTTGCGGAACCGACTCAGGGCAAGATAGACCAGAAGATCCTCGCGCCGCCGTTTGGCGATGGCCTCCCACGTCTCTGCACCCGTGATGCGCTGGACTGCGACAAAGGCTCGTTTCAGGGAGCCGAAGCGCTCGGCAATGGTAGGGGCGTCAGGGAACTCGACCGGGTCCGGCAGGCGGCCGAGCGCGGCGATGACCTCCATCAGCGGTTCGAGAGCCTGTCGAGTTTCCTCCAGCCGCAACTCGGCGATACGCCAGCGAGGCAGAATCTCCCGACGCCGGAAGCGGCTGGCGAGAAACTGCTGCTTTCGGGCCTCGTCCTTGAACAAGTAAAAGGTGCCGATCCCCGCAGGGATGGCCTCGACCTGCAGCTGCGCTTCCAGGTAGGATTTCAGCTCGGTCTGGTCGTAGAATTTCTGGAACGTTCCACGGCCGGTCAGCACCCCGTCCCCGAACTCGACCGGTTCCTTGCCTCGACCCGCTACCAACACCTGTGCCGACACGGCCAGCAGCTGACGACACAGCTCCCACGCCCCCCGCAGGGTCGCCGCCCGCTCCTCGGGGTTCTCGATGACGTTGATGACGTAGCCGAGGTTGACGACGTCCGCTTCCTGCCGCGGGGCATCCGGCCGGTAAGCCGGGTCCCAACCGCTGCACGTAATTCCTTCCGCTGTCAGAAGTTCGATGTCCTCTCCGCGCCCACAGCCGTAGTCGAAGAAGGTCACGCCCTTGTCGATCAAGCCGTCGCGCAGGAGGCACTTGACCGGGCGGGAGAAATCCCCCCGCCGGATCGCCGTTTTGTGCCGGTGAATGGCGGTGCTTCCCATGCCCTCGTCATCCCGCCGCCTGGCCGCTACATCCTTCTTTGGAAGAAGATACGGCAGGACAGCGCTGGTCGCCACACGCGCTTCGACAAATCGAGGCGACGTGAGCGGAAGGTGCTGTAAACGTCAACAGTAATCGGGTAGACTTGAGCGCCGAAAGTGTTGTCCTGGCTGAACATGCCGCCTCTAACGGACAGGAGTGTGGATGGGCGCGACTGCCGTGCAGCATTCCTTCTCCGGGCACGAGACGTTCCCGTTTCGCTACCCGTGGCTGAAGAAGGGCTTTGATGCAGTCCGAGAGGACCCCGGCGTTTTCCTGCGCGACGACGCGATCACCACCCTCGGCGTCGGCAAGAACATGGTCCGATCCATTCGCCATTGGTGCTTGACGGCTGGGGTGCTTGCGGAAAGCCGGGACGGTGGGGCGGCCCTGCGACCAACGGACCTCGGCACGCTTCTGCTGGCCGACAACGGGCTGGACCCCTACCTCGAAGACCCGGCAACTCTCTGGCTGCTGCACTGGCAGATCGCGTCGAACCGGGCGCGGGCGACAACCTGGTTTTGGACCTTCAGCCACTTCCACGAGCCCGAGTTCACCCGCGAAGCGCTCGGCTCGGCGCTCTGCAGGTGGACACAGACGCTCCCCGGAAAGCCGGTCGCGGAGAGCTCCCTGAAGCGGGACGTGGAAGTGTTCCTCCGCACCTACGTCCCGTCTCGCCAGAGCCGCCGCGACATCGCCGAGGATTCGCTGGACTGCCCACTCGTCGAGCTTGGCCTCATCATCCAGCCCGGCGGAGGGCAGGCGTACCAGTTCCGCCGCGGCGCCCAGCGCGGGCTGCCAGACAGCATCATCCTCTACGCCGTGCTCTGCTTCTGGGAGGCATTCTCTCCGACTGCCGAGACGCTCGCGTTGCATGACCTCGCGCGCCAGCCGGGCAGTCCCGGTCGCCTGTTCAAAATTGACGAGTCGTCGCTTGTCGAGCGGATGGAAAGCATGGAGCAGCTGACTGAAGGTTGGCTGTTTTACGGCGAGACGGCGGGGCTGCGGCAACTGTACCGCCGGAAGAAGCTCGATCCGAAAGAAGTCCTGGCCGAGGCCTACGCCATAGGAGGGCACCGGCGATGAGCGATTCCCCCACCCTTGACAAGCTGGTCGTCGTCAGCCCCCGCTTCGCACGGTCGGTTTCCCTCGTCCGCGACGCCCATCGCCACGACGCCATCGACAGCTACATCCTTACTCCGACGGGCCGCGACGTGCTTCGCCGCTTGGCCGATGCACTCTCCGGGGATTCCTCCACGCGAGCATGGTCGCTGACCGGCCCCTACGGGTCAGGTAAATCGGCCTTTGCCTTGTTCGCCGCGCAGCTCCTGACCGGCGAGGAGTCGATCCGGCAGCGGGCGCGGAAGTTCCTCGCATCGGCGGACGTGGAGTTATCGGAACGCCTCTTCGGGCCGGGCGGACCGCTGCCTAGGAACGCGGGGCGCCTCTGCCCGGTGCTGGTTACCGGCTC
>Ga0272446_1000252_pt1 | contig 85028 bp, 121 predicted proteins | sample YNPCB0061_FD_194587 | JGI IMG/M metagenome (GOLD analysis project Ga0272446, IMG submission 194587) | Hot spring microbial mat communities from Yellowstone National Park, WY, United States - YNP-CB-006-1 | ecosystem: Environmental > Aquatic > Thermal springs > Hot (42-90C) > Sediment | place... | reverse complement strand
ACGGCCGTAAGTATGTGCCCCCTATGGGCTTTAACCGTACCTGCAAGATCCCCCGGGAAGTCATGTACACCCCGGAACTGCAGATCGAATGGGCCGCCATGCTCTTAAGCGGGGACTTGGCCGCCAGACTTCATCGCTACAACGCGACCTGGTACAAGGACCATTACATCCAGGATGTTTTGGCCCTGAAAAAGCAGTTGGAGTGGGAGGCCCAGCTTATCCAGGCAGTATTTCTCACGCTGAGCCCTGTAAAGGGCTGTTTAAGATCACTAAAATAAAAAGGAGATGTTATGTCGGTTAATAAGGTTATCCTTATCGGGAATTTGGGAAGCGACCCGGAGCTGCGTTACACGTCCGGCGGTGTCGCAGTTGCAAAGTTTAGTATAGCCACCTCCGAGAAGTTCACGGATAAGCAGGGTGCCACTCAGGAACGCACTGAGTGGCACCGTGTAGTGGCTTGGCGTAAACTGGCGGAAGTTTGCGGCCAGTATCTGAAGAAAGGGAAACAGGTCTATATCGAAGGCAAAATCCGCACCGAGTCCTGGGAACAGGACGGGGTAAAACGGTATTCAGTCGAAATCGTAGCCGACACCATGCGGATGCTGAGCAACGGCAACGGGGGGAGCTCTCAACCCAGCCCGGCCAACCCCAACCAGGATATGGTTGGGGGGATATCGGAATCGGATATCCCCTTCTAGTTCTGGATAGACTTAAGCACCACGCTTCCTCTGCTTAACTGAGGGGGCGTGGTGCTTTCACAGAGGATGGGGAAATCCGCCTGCCCCATCCTCAAAAGAGTTTCCTATTAAAGTTTAAACTTTAACCTGGAAGGAGGCGTTATGACTATGACCAAGAAGTTCTATAAGGTGCTTTCGGAAGGCAGGAAATCCTGCTATGGTGGAGAGATGACTTGGGAACCAGGCCTATGGTATGAAATTTCAGGGGAACTGGTCCCATGCAAAAACGGTTTTCACCTCTGTAAGGATGAGGACCTCCTGGACTGGTTGGGGGAGGAGGTCTGGGAAGCCGAGGTTGAGGGCGAGATAATAGACCACGACAATAAAGTGGTGGTGCGGAAGGCCCGCATCACTAAGCGATGCAACTTGACCGATCGCAATGCCCGGTTATTCGCTTGTGATTGTGCTCAGCAGGTGGCACATTTAATTCCTGGGCCCGAAGCCCAGGAATGCATAGATGTCGCCAGAAGGTACGCCGAAGGGAACGCTTCTTATGAAGAGTTGTCGGCCGCCAGGGAGGCGGCCTGGGAAAAAACCCGGGAAGCGGCCTGGGATCCTGCCGGGGCCGTAGCTGCCGCCCGGGAAGCCGTCTGGTCCACCGCCGACCTAGTCGCCTGGGTTGCGGCCCGCAATGCCGCTTGGGCCTCCGCCAGGGCCACCGCCAAGGCCGAGGCCGGTGCCACCGCCTGGGAGGCCGCCTGGGAACCAACCGTGGAAACGGACTGGGATGTTTCCTGGGCCGCCGTTCGGGAAAGGCAGGTAAAGAGGTTGATTGATATTTTGGAAAAACCCAAAAGGGAGGTAGAATGACCACTTATCTCACGAACACTTTTTCCCCAGCGATGCTGGGGCGGGGGGTGGAAGCTACGGTCAAGGAGATAACCTTGGCCGAAGTGAAAGAGGGTATAGAGGTTTTAAATTGGACGTCAGCGGTTGGGCACGAAATCACCGCTGGCGTCCTCACGTCCCTATTGGGATATGAGGTTAAGTTTAACCGGGTCAACCTGACCCTGAAAGCTTGGGATGTAGTGCTATGCATTATTCCCAGCTTCCGGGCCAGTGAAGCCCGGGAGTTCACTCGGGAGGAAGTGGAAGCGGCGGGGTATCGCTGCTTCCTCATTTTAACCCGGAGAGTCTGTTAGTAGGCAGCTATGACCTATTAAGGAAGTTTAAGAACCAATCTAACTCCCTAACTCCACTTGAGACCTTTGTCGCATGGCCGCCTGTTGCTATAGGCGGCCAGGCTGACCAAGGGGAAGTATCTCAAGGGCGTGTCCGTTTCAACCGGGCCGCCCTTGAGTTGTTAAAAGGAGGCGATTGATGATCAAGCTGCCGCAGGTGGTGCACTGTAAAAAGGATAAATACACCCTGCTCATTGATCGCTCCACAAAGTGGGGCAATCCGTTCTCCTATAAGGAGAACACTACCGCTCAATTCAAAGCTTTGAGTCACGACGACTCTATCCTGCAGCATGAAGCGTGGCTCTTACAACAGCCACGGCTTATGCAGGATCTTCCCGAACTAATTGGTCAGACACTAGGTTGCTGGTGTCGACCAAAAAGGTGTCATGGTGATAATCTCAGGAAATTCGTTGCTCAGTATCTTACTGATGAAGCTGAACTTACCTTGTTAAACGCTTCATCTTCCTTGAATCATCTCCAGAACTGCCTGCAAACTCCAGCGCCGCCTGACCTTTTAGTAGTCATGGCTATGACTGACCGCGGCTCCTTTTACCTACCTCACTATCTTAATAACCAAAATGCCGGCCTATTCCTGAAGAAGATCAACGCAGGCTTTCAGGAACGCGGCTGCCTTAACCTATTTTTCTGGGAGGAAATTACGTTATGAAAGTTACTACCAGAGTCACTATAGCCAAGGGCGTGTCCATTTATACCGGCCTTCTTTCTGTGCTGGTATATGGTCCTCTGGGCTTTCTTATTTGTTTCCTACTTTACTGGTTCAGCTGGTATTACCTGCCAGCTCTCTGGAAGGCAGACTCTCAGGACAATGACCAATCCTAGCTTGACAAAACAGGAGGAGTTAAAATTATGGCTTTACCTGGTGAAGTTTTAAGCACTGATGTGGCCACTTGTGAAGACTGTGGCACTGTCCTGCCCCTGAAGGTGCTTCGTTCGGCGGCCGGCTACTATATAGGATTTTTTTGCCCCCAATGCGGCCCTTATTCCCGGGAGTCCGGCTATTACCGGACTTATGATCAGGCCCTGAATGCCCTGCGTTCCGGCCAGTTTAACAGGTAGACCATGAACCAGGCCACTGATTACTTCCTGAGCCTTTGCAAGAGAAAAACAAATCAATCGCAGATATGGGGATTCCGAGGAGATTATTTTTTTCTGTCTAACTTCTATCCAGCCAAGACTTTTCGGTATCCCACTCTTGAGCATGCCTTTGTGGCAGCCAAGACCGTATCTCCTACGGAGAGAGACTATATCCTTCAGTTAAAGACTCCCAGTGAGGCCAAGAAATATAGCCGCACCTTAACCCTGCGTCCCAACTGGGAGCAAATTAAGCTGGAGGTGATGGAGACTCTACTGAAGGAGAAGTTTAAAGACCCTGGTTTACGGGCCCGACTGCTGGCCACCAACGATGCAGAACTGGTGGAAGGCAACCTCTGGCATGACAATTATTGGGGCGACTGTGGCTGTCGGAAATGTCTTGGCATTCCCGGTCAAAACCACCTGGGTAATTTACTCATGAAGGTGCGTGAAGAAATGGAGAAGGAGTCATGTGGCACAAAACCATTAACCGTTTAGTCAAAGTCATGAATCATACCATAGCCTATTGCCGCCGGGCGGCCTGAGGAGAGCTCTATGCATTTAAACGAACTACTGAAAGCACCTCAAGATCGTGTCCTTCCTGAGAAGGAACCTGATGTCCGTTTGAAACATGACCAAGGCCCGGTGTATCAGGGATTACTGGGTTTCCAGTACCCCATTGTCTTGGGCCGCCGGTTCAGCGAAGACATTATGGCTGAACAGGATCTCATCGGCCGCACCATCAACTGGGGTACTTTCACTCGCTTCTACGGCGTAGGCAACGCCCGCAGGTGGTATCAATGGCTTCCTTAATCTTTATCTTTATCTTTTTGGGCTTTCTATTGTTGATAAGTAGCAGCTATTGGCTCATGAGCAGACTGTATTGGTGGGCCTGGCGCTTGATTCGCCGCCGGGGTGAACAACCCATGGACGACACTAAAACCTGGCAGCAAATCAAGCGCTGCCTTGGAAGTAAGCATACATAGGAGAAGGAGAAAATCATGTGTATGGTTGCCGATCATTGTAATGATTGCGTCAGTGCCTCTGACTGCCCGGGGCTGCCCCAGCTGCTCATCACTTCCGGTACCCCAGAGGCACATATGGAAGTAATGGGTATTCTGGAAGGGCTGCGGATTACCCCCGACCATGACGGACTAAGTCCGCATGGATATGAAATCTCGGCCTTGGTCAAGCTGGAGGACTTATTGCCACTGCCTCCTTATGTGGAGGTCTTCGAGTTTGACGGGGAGAAACTCATTAAAATCTATCCTAAAGCGGAGGAATTATGTGCGGAAGGATGAAACATCTGCCGGGGGTCATGTTGAATGGCCAGCCGGTAGAAGATGCAGCATTTAATGGTAACCGGACGGTGGCATTCTATGCAGAAGGTAACATAGAACCCCGCCCGGGTTTTCTGAACGGGCATGCCCGGATAGAAACAGTCTCTCAGAAGTATCTTGCTGAGGACTGGAAGGTAGTTACCTTGCCGGCGGCCGCCATTGAGGAACGGGGACAGCTCTTCGAGACTGCTCCCAATGCCCGGATAGTAGCCGTAGCAAAGCGGGTCAATACTACTTCCGGACCCAAGATACTAGTTAACATAGTTACTCGGCCGCCTTTAACCAAGGCTGAAGCTGCCATTCATGGGCGCTGGCCTATGATGGTGCGCCAGAAGATTGATCCGGAAACCGGCGAACCGATCAAGAAGGAGAATGGCAAGCCGGTTATTGAACGGCTCCCCTTTATTGAGGACTAAGTCATGTACGAACAGATCGTGCAGCGCCTCTGTGATAACGGCCATGAAGTATTTATTGTCGGAGGCGCCGTCCGGGATATGTTCCTGGGCCTGGACCCTACCGACATTGACCTGGCTACCAGCGCCCGGCCCGAAGAGATCATCGCCTGTTTCCCCGAGCTCGACGCCCACCAGGTGGGCAAGAACTTCGGGGTGGTGTTTATCCGCGGTATTGAAGTAGCGACATACCGCTCGGACACCTATTTTGGCGGCGGCAAGAATGACTGTGAAGTATCTCTGGTCAACTCCATTGAGGAGGATCTGGGACGCCGGGATTTCACTATCAACGCCATGGCGTCGTGCCCGATAAACGGGGAGGTCATTGATCCCTATAATGGCCGGCATGACGTGCAGGAACGTATTGTCCGTTTTGTTGGCAACCCCAGTGACCGCATCAAGGAAGATCCTTCCCGAATGATACGGGCCGCCTATATGGCCGCCAAGATCAACGGTTTTATCCATCCGGATACCATTAAGGCTATCCGGGAATATGCTGACCGCTTAGAGCTGGTGCCAGCGGAGCTGCAACACAAGATCATTATGAAGGCACTGGCTACCGACCGGCCGTCTCTGTTTTTTAAGTATCTCCAGTTCATGGGCCTGCTGGAACGTATCTTTCCACACCTGGCGGCCTGCCATGGCTATCCCGGCGGCCAGCATCACTATGAGACCGTTTTTCAGCATTGTATGTTTGTGGGAGATCATCTGTCTCCCAAATATCCTTTGCTGCGTCTGGCCGGCTATCTGCATGATGTAGGTAAGCCGGCCACTGATAAAGACGGTCATTTCCTTGGTCATGAGGATGTCGGAGTCAAACTGGCCGAGGAGATGTTAACCAAGCTCCGCTTTTCTTTTCATGAAACGACGTATATCTGCAACCTGGTTAGGCTGCATATGCGTCACGTTCATTACCCTACGGCCCGGGCCCGCCGCCGGCTGCTGGCCACTTTGCATGAGAGTAATGTTTCTTTTCAGGATTGGCTAAGACTGAGATTGGCCGACCAGGCCGGCAATCTGGCCAAGGAGGACGGCACCTTTGCCGAGCTCCTCCAGACCGTCCGCACTTACAAGGAGCTGAACCAGACCCCTCTGAGCCCGGACCGCATCGCCTTAAATGGCCGGGAGATCATGGATCTGCTGAGCCTGAATCCGGGACCCCAAGTGGGGAAGTTCAAGCGGGCCTTATTCGAACATATCCTTGAGCATGGCGAAGAGCTCAATCATAAGGGCTATTTAATGATGATCTTGCCTGATGTTAAGGAGGAACTGCATAATTCCCTTCGTTCTGGTCGCTTATACCTAAGACCAGTGAGGTCATAGCAAGGAGAATCATGAGACCTGACCAGATCCCACTGATGATCACCCGGCAGTGGCTGGCGGCTCACCCCGACCATGTCTTCGTCTTTGGCGATAATAAGGCAAGGTTCGGTAAGAAGGGAGCCGCCGCCCTCCGGGATCTGAAGAACGCCTATGGCTTCATCACCAAGCGTTACCCCAGCTACGCTGATGATGCCTATTATAAACAGGCTGATTACTTCCCAATCTTTGAAAAAGAGCTGTTCAAGTTGAAGCAGCTCATCATGCATAACCCGGGAAAAACCTATCTGATTAGTAAGCTGGGCGCCGGCCTGGCCAACAAATATCATATCTGGGAGCAGATCATCGAGCCGGGCCTGCGCTGCCTGGCCATCTATCCCAACGTTGTTTTCTTGTTCAAGTAAGATTATTCGATGTCGAATACTTCAGAGTTAACTGCCTCAGCCAAAAGAAAAGGAGAGATCAATGTCTTATTACTATTCAGGTGACCAAGTCTTTCAGATAAAGTATAAGAAGATCCGCGAATGGGCAGAAAGCTGCGATCAGGTAATGTCTTGGATGAAGATGAATTTCCCCAAAGAAGAATTCGACAGGATCTTCAAGAAGGCCTTCGAATTTAAGTCCGGTCACGTTTACATGATAGAGAATGAATATTATCTGGTCAGTCCAGTAGATGACGACAGATACATGCTTGTCTGCATCTCTCAAGGTGAGATGCAGTACGGCAGCATTAATACCCTTGTGGGTCTTAATCAGAGATATGGCTTTAACATCCAAGAAGACCTTGGATACTGTAATGCCGCTGTCTTGATGACAGTGGCCAAACGCAAGAGAACGGTCAATGGATATTAAGGACAGTCTGGATGTGAAGGAGTTCAAGTTATGAAAATTTATTGTGATGGGGCCTGTTCAGGTAACCCCGGCGCCGGAGGTTGGGCCTTTCAGGTTCACTATGATAATGGCATCATTCGGGAATTCGGCGGCCGGGAAGACGACATTACTACCAATAACCGCATGGAATTAACCGCGGTCATCAAATCAATGGAGTATGCCCATCAACAGTTTGAGACGGTCGAAGACCTTCAGGCCGCCCGGGTGGAAATCATCTCTGACTCCAAGTACGTGATTCAGGGGGCCACAGAATGGCTCATGCTCTGGAGAAAACGGCAGTTCTGTAAAGCTGATGGAGAAAGAATTGAGAATGAAGATCTGTGGCGAACTCTTTCTTCTCTAAACCCTGAAGTCTTTATTTTTAACTGGGTTAAGGGCCATAACGGCACTAATTGTCAGGAACGGGTAGATCAACTGGCCTGTGATCTGTCTCGAAACAAGCCAGTGCAGTTCTTCTACGGCCGCCCCAACAAACAGCCGGATCGCCATTATCCACTCTATTTGGTCTTCCGGTCTGAAGATAATCAAATCCAGCGCTTCAAAACTTGGGACGAATGCCAAAGGGCCGTCAGCGGTGTTAAGAACATTCACTTTAAAAAAGTGTCAAACTCCTTTCAAGAAGAGGAACAGCTTCGAGCTTGGGGCTTTAAGGAAATCTCATGAGCATCCCTATGACCAAAACTCGGAGGGCTTAGGGTGATAATTATGAAGATTATTGTCTTATCCCGCCGGCAGGTAGAAAACTTGGAAGCCTATCAGCAATTGGTCCCAGAACCACATCTCCTTATTTCCATTGGCCCCGGGGAGGCCCGGGTAGCTAAACATCCCAATCTTATCGGCCAACTTAATCTATGGTTTGAAGATATTGACTCCCCAGAGGTAGCCAAACGCAATAACCTACAGATGATGACCCTTGAGGATGCCGAGCTAGTGCTGAGCTTTATTGAGATGCGCGGCTCACTGGCGGAAGCCATAGTCTGCCAGTGCGAAGCTGGCATCTCCCGCTCGGCCGGGGTAGCTTCAGCTTTAGCATTGATCCTCAATGGCCATGACAGTTACTTTACCTCTCCCAATGGCGGCACTATACCTAATCGGTTTGTATACTCTCAGATCCTTAAGGTCTTTAGCCGGATGTCCCAGAAAGAGCAGGATCTACTGCGCCAAATTGCCCAGAGGGAGTGTTTGTCCAAAACCGGTTAAATAAAAGACGTACCACTGATCCTCAAACTTATTCTTCCGTCATTTTCCAATTCATAGCTATCTGTAATTACTGGCTTTATTATAGCAATAGCATGAGCCTTTCAGAATATAGAAAGGAAAGGCCATTATTTGCAACTGGATTGAGGAAATCAGAGATGAAAGAAAATACGGCTCGAAAGTTACCCGTAGTCCAATATGTATCTGACCCTGATCTATTGGGCCGCCCGTTGCTTTGGCATTCTCCTTATCATTACGATGTGGAAGTTTTTAAAGAACCACCTTATCGAGACGAAGGTCCTTTACCATGGGTACCTAATGATGAACTGGAGGATATTCCATGGTGACTAGCTATAAATCCTGGAAGAAACAGGGTTATGTTTCCGAATTCCTGAGTCTGAAATGCGCCGGTGATGTTTTGAATATCTGCTCCCCTTTGGGGAGTAAGGCGGAAAAAGAGATCACCGAGGCCATGGCCATTATCAGGCGGCTACGGCGTCCGGTTTTAAACCGGCCCATGAAATACCGTGTCCTGGATCTGTGCTCCGGCAACGCTTTAGTGCCTGTTATCGCTATTCATCTGTTGCCTGTAGTAAGCGCCGCCGCTGTAGATAAGCGGGAGAGGAATCGCCAGTGGCACAGGGCCCAGCGTTTCACCTATCATAAAATGGATATCCGTTCTCCAGATGTTTACTCCTTAGTCGATAAAAACACCATCATTACCAGTGTGCATCCTTGTCAGGATCTTGCCACCCGGATAGTGGAGATTTATCGGAACAGTCAGGCGGCCGGCCTGCTGCTCATGCCCTGTTGCATCGGGAACATTAACCAGTTGCCTCAATTGATTCATGAAAGATTGGGGCGTTATCTGATCTGGACCTGGCAGCTGGCCGATAAAGCCGGAGGCAATTTCAGCATCGATAACAAAATATTATCCCCTAAGAACGCTATTATCTCGGCCTGGAAGAAAAGACCGAGCAGAGAGGTGTTTAAAGAATTATGCGCCGATTTGATACCTTAAAAGTTCTGATAGGATGACATCAGTAAGTCTGGTTTTTCCTGCTTACAATCTAGACATCACCCGAAAGGAGAAGAAACATGGCTAAGAAATGGCCCTGGTATTGCCATCAATGCGGCGTTAAACTCATCGGGACTGATAAGCACAAAGATTACTTTCCTATCGTCTGTCCCTCTTGTTCAGCCTTGAACTTTCGGGGCTTTGATTGGATAGAGCTCTTTGAGGCCTACGGACTTGACTACCTTCCCCAGGATCTGGACGAGCAGGGCGATCCCAAATGGAATGAGACCGACGGCGAGGTTGAGCTCCAGATCCTTAAAGAGTATTTGGAGTGGGTCTTGGCCACTGAGCATTTGGCTACCAGTAAGACCATCCTACAGGAGGCCGCCAATATCCTGCGGCAATTTCTTGCTGCTCTGGCTAAGGACGGCATGAGCCAGGCCAACGGCCTGGATACCATCTGGGATGGTATGGCTCGTTGTTCCAGTGACTGGGACCTTGTTACCATTGCCATCCCAATTATTGGTTACATGTGGAGTTAACTCATGAATCAATTATTAATCTTGACTCTTTTCATCTGTTCATTGCTGGCCGGCTGCATGAGTAGTTACACCCGCACCGTTAATCCGGATGGCTCAGTTTCCGAGTCCAACTGGAGCAACTGTTATCCAGCTGGCAATGTAGGCCCCTGGGTAGGGGCCGGCAGTCCCTGGAATTACAGTAACAATAACTGGTACTACAATGGAACTCTTTGGTATTACTTTGGTTCTTTTGGTTGGGCACCGTCCTATACCTATAAGACCACGTATATCCAGCGGCCGGCCCAATATTACCAAAATCCTAAGATCAATTATTGTCATCAGAGCCACTCCTCTATCAACCAGCCGGCCAGGCCGCAGCAACTTCACCTACTTCATTCTTATCCCAGAGTTTCATCTCCAACCAGAACATCCGGCAGAACCAGATCTTCTGGATCACCCTATAAAGGAAGGTAATCGTAATGCCATCTGAAATCTGTCAGTGTGGTAAAGCCATCAAGCATGGAGTCCTAAAAGATGAGGCCGGCTGGTATATCGGTTCCTACTGCCAGGGTTGCGGTCCCATCGCTCGGGAATCAGAATTTTATGATGACATCGCCATGGCCAAATGGGCTTTCATCACCGGGCATTACGCCTGTTTAAACTGAAGGAATCCTCATGGGAACTAACTACTACTGGTACAAAGTTCCACCTTGTCCTTACTGCGGCCGGAAGTATGAATCTCTGCATATTGGTAAGTCATCGGCCGGCTGGTGTTTTGCTCTCCATATCTATCCGGAACGAGATCTGCATACTCTCAGCAATTGGAAAGAGCTTTGGAAAATACCAGGGTCATATATCAAAGATGAATATGGTGCCCATATAACAGTATCTCAAATGCTTGATATTATTACTAAGAGGTCTAGACAAGGACCTCTGCCTGATCAACAATGGTTTCAAAAAAACTATGCTGCGCCCGGACCAAATAATCTGGCCAGGAGAAAGATTGGCCATAACTGTGTGGGCTATGGTAAGGGCACCTGGGACTACTGTGTGGGAGATTTTTCATGAGCGAAGGATACGGTGATCTGGTGTTGTTCTGGATCGAGGAACAGCCGGCTTTATATGCCCGGGTACTAGGTTTCACTCCTGACGCCAAGTACCCTGGCTGGTTCTCGGTGGAGTTCCAGGCCTTGGCTTCTTATCCGCCAATCTATGTAAAAATTGGTCTTAATAGCAAGCAAGTTTATGAAGCCGAACCTTTTACCATTAACGGAGTGTCATACCGCATTGAGTATATTCCTTCGACCATGTATCAAACTCCGACAGCCGAAGAGAAAGCAAAGCCGATTGAAGTGTCAGTGATTGAAGAGTCGGCGGCAGAAGGCAAGGTCTTGCCCTTCAAACGTCGGGTTCAGCAATAAAAATTATCCCTTCTATCTTTTTCTCAACATCATTCATGCCAGCACCAGGTTGGGGTATATTTGTCTGGCTGGATTCTCCTGCCAAGCTCGTAAAGACCTGCTGGCTGAGATAATGATGAGTTATGTTGCTGAAGAATATCCTGATGATCTGCACCTCTTTTTGAAAATGGAGATCTCGAGTTATGAATCATCGTGTCAAAAAATCAAGCATCCCTTTAGGTCTGAATGAATGCACCGCACACCAGTGTGCCTGCGCCTATGCTGACCAAGCAGGTCAATGTAAAACCCCGGAGGATCCTTGTGCTCCCATTGTTATGTCTTGTGAGGGCTGTGCCCGCATCCGGACCGACGGAGAACAGCAATATTGTACTGCTTATACCCAGCCCAAATGGGCCTGGCGCCGCGGGGAATGTATCCTGGCAACTCATTTAGATAAGAAAAAGCAAACTGAAACTACTAAGGTGAATCCACTGAAGGCTTCTCGGCGAGCTGCCAAAAAGCACTAAGGGATTCATCTATGACCAAGACGGGAGACCATCGCAGATGGAACAGACAAAAAGAGTATCAGACCCTGGCCAAGTTGATTACTTAAGCGTCCTGATGACAACTCTGGGCCGCCGTTATGGTTTTTCCCAGGTCACTCAAGCTCAGGACTTCCTAATTCTGCGGCAATACTGTGACTTTGAAGGCCATGGCTCAGCCTCTAAGACCTGGGAAGAGCATATTGCTTTACTGCTACCCATGGAGAGATTCCACTGGAAATCCACCCAGGGATGGCAACTGGGCCCCAGTACCGCCATTCATGGCATGCGCTTCCACGGCCGCACGGCTTCAGAGGTCATTCATCAGGCCTTGAACTATCTTCAGGAAGTACCCTATAGGAGAAAAATAAATGAAAACTATGGGCTTTCATCCACCTTCTGATACCAAGTGGCCGCTGGCCACGGTTATCCTGGCGCCTTTCATATTTGTTTCCTTTTTCTGTGCGATACCCTTCATATTCCTTCTAGACTGGCTGGAAGATAGGCAGAGACAATGAGTGACTGTCCGTTTTGTCATCTGCCTGTAGAGCGCGTTGTCCTGGAGGATGAGTATTCTCAAGCCTTCTTCGATGACTTCCCCATATCTCCAGGGCATTTGCTGATTATTCCCAAGGTCCATGTCACCACTCTTTTTGATCTTAACGCCGTGGAGTTGGCCTCCATGATGGATATTTTGAGACTGGCCCGTGAGATCCTCATCGACCAGTTTGATCCAGATGGCTTCAACATCGGGATTAATGACGGTGAGGCCGCCGGCCAGACCATCTCTCATCTGCACCTGCATTTGATCCCTCGTTATGAGGGTGATGTGGCTGATCCCCGAGGCGGCATCCGCTGGCTCATCCCGGCTAAGGCCAAGTATTGTAAAGACCCCGAGCCGGTGAATATCTATTGCCCTCACTGCATTAACTTCAACAGGGAATGTAATGTAGACCCCGAAGACTATGAGCTCCCTTGCAGTGCTTTTAAAGTAGGCTCATAAGGTCATGTTTGTAAAGATCGAGGCTTTCTGAAGCTTTACGAGAGTCTGAAGGCCGTCAAAAACATCAAGAAAAGGAGGACTGATGTACCATCCCAAAGTTTACACCATCAACACGGTTTATGAGGACAACGTCAAAGAGCTGGGGATCGGCATTAATTGTCATGGTCATGAAGCCCTGGTGGTTCGGATCAAGCCTGAGGGCGTTACGTGGGCTTATGACCTAAAGGATGATTTCGATAAGGTCTTAGGGAGACTGGACCATGTATCATCCCAAAGTTTAGGACCAGTCGCAATACCGCAATAGCCCAGCCTGCACCAAGAATTACAGGCTTGCCGGATTTAATCAGCAGGACAATGGAGGAGAGTTATGAGCCGTATTGCCTGTATCGGCACTCGGGAAGTTCCTCGCGAGTTGCAAGGTATCCTGAAGAATATCGGCCGTTATCTGGTCCAGCAGGGCTATATCATCTCCACCGGGAATGCTTATGGGGCCGATAGCTTATTTGCCAAGGGTGGCAATAAGATCAACCCGGCCGCCGTGGAATTACACCTGCCCTGGCGCAATTATAATCCTGAACAGGTGATGCCGGGTAATAAGATCTTCCAGGATGGCGATATACCGGAGTACCAGGAACTGGCTGCTCAGCTGCATCCCAATTGGTTTAACCTGAAGCGCAGCGTCCAAGCTTTACATGCCAGGAATGTAGGTATCATGAAAGGAACTTCATCAGTTATCGCTTTGCCTAACTGGCAGAAGACCGGCGGCGGAGGCACCGGCATGGGCTTAAGGATCGCCAGACATTATAACATTCCAATCTTTGACCTGACTCAATTTGAGGTCTTAAATCGGATAATGACAAAGGTAATGGCCCAGTAGGAAATTAACCATGGCACAATCAATCTCTTGGAGTAATTATGCCCTATAAGGTAAAGGTCTATACTCTCATTGAGCCTGAAGAAGACGAGATCTTCCAGGACAAGGCCGCCGCTGATGCTGAAGCCTTACAGATTAACCTTATGCAGCCGGAGGGCTGTGAGAACTTGGCCGTGGTAGTTGAATGCAATGAGGAAGATAGTTGATCTTCACGAGTCAAACCATCTAAATGATAAAACCTAGGACAAAGAGGAGAGATTATGAGAAATTTATCTATGCCACAATTATATGCTGAAACTAGCACCGGTCAGATTAAGACCTGGATGATCCAGGTGGAGGAACTGCCTGAAGGGTATGCCAAGATTACCTCCACCTATGGTCTCCTGGGCGGTAAGCTCCAGGAGAAGGTGGAGATTATCAAGGAAGGTAAGAACCTGGGCAAGGCCAATGAGACTACACCTTGGGAGCAGGCCTGCTCTGAGGCCAGAAGCAACTTCCAGCGGAAGCTTGATAAAAATTACACTGAGACCATGCCTGGGGAAAACGGCGGCGCCAAGGTCAATCTGCTGCCTATGCTGGCCCTGGACTACCGCAAACGCAGCCATGATATTATGTATCCTGCCTTTGTGCAACCCAAACTGAATGGGATCAGATGTCTGGCCAGCAAGGTTTCATCGAATGAAATTAGCTTTACTTCTCGAAAGAACAAGCCTTTTCCGGAGGCAGTCACTGCTCATTTGGTTGCACCTTTACTCGAATTGATGGAACGAGGTGAAGTCTTTGACGGAGAGTTCTACGTGCATGACTGGAGCTTCCAACAAATTGCCCGGACTATCAAAAAAGAACGACCTTGGAAGACAAGCCTGGAGTTTCATGTCTTTGACCTGGCTGATACCGCGGCCACGTTTAGCCTGCGGTACGAGCGGTTATTGCATGGCTGGCAGCAGAGACCTCATGTTGTTGACCAAGGAGTTTGTTTAGTGCATACCTCTGAAATTCGTGCTGCCTCAGAGGTTAAAACTTATCATGACATGTTTGTTAAAAACGGCTGGGAAGGCATCATCATCCGGAACGCCGCCGGGCTTTATGTCTTCGACCATCGCAGTAAAGACTTGCAGAAGTACAAAGAGTTCATCGACGAAGAGTTTGAAATTGTGGGAGCGGAGTTTGAAACCATCACTGACCCGGAAACCCACCATGAACTAAAGGCCGTGGTCTGGGTCTGTCAGACCAAAGACGGTAAGACGTTTAACGTCCGGCCCAAAGGCTCCGTAGCCGACCGGGTTCGTTGGTATGATCTCCATGAAGAATACCAAGGCGCAAAACTGACTGTCCGCTATCAAGAGTTAAGCGAAGACAATAAGCCTATCTTCCCGGTAGGTCTTGCTGTTCGGGATTACGAATAGTTGATACGGAGACTATGACCATGCAAACATCAATCCCAGATGAAGTTTTGGAAAAGATTGTCAATCATCACCCTCACTTACAGGTGATGATTAATAACCTGCGCAACGCAAAGGGCCAGACAGTCCAGCTGCTCGAGAAACGGTTGGCTGATGCGTATCTTAGTGGGGAAACACATTTAACTCCTCTTGAAACCTTCTATTTGGCCGCCTGCTGCTGGGGGCGGCCATACGGTCGATAATCCAATCCGGAGGCCTGCGGGCCCCCGCCCTTTTTTTGCCGTGCCCCTGCGCTCCCTTTAAGTAAAAAAAACTTTTTCCGGAGGGCTAGGCAAATGATGACGGGGGCGAGGAGGCGGCCAGCGCCATCCGGCGCTACTTGGACGACAACTTCCCCAATTACCCGCCATTAAGCGATTATGTCAAGGCTCTTTAAGTAAAACTATCTTTCAAGGAGGTAGCGAATGGCTAATAAAAATTGCTTATAGGGAATGAAATGCCCCAGATGTGGCAGCGAAGGCCCCTTTGGAATCGAAATATCTTCTGTTTATCTGGTAAGTGATGAAGGGGTGATTGAGCAGATTGGGGATAATGAGTGGACCCCGCAATCTTATTGCGAATGCCGTGGATGCTATTTCTCCGGCAATGTTGAGGACTTTGAAATCAATGAGGAGACGGCAAATGGGTAAACCTAAACCGAAGCCAACCGGCGACTGCAATACCTGCCCTTTCTGGAACTGGAAGAGTTCGGCTAGATCATCGGCCTCAAGGACGAGATCAGGGCTAAGATCTTGAAGGTGAAGAAGGTGCAGGCATGAAAATCACAGCATCCCAAATCAAGCGAATAATCAGAGGCGTTAAGAAACTGGTGCCCCCCAAGATTACCGATATCGAGGTGGGCGTGAGGGCGGGCACCGAGAACAGCCTGCTTTGGACAGAAGAGGATGACCTGGAATATACCATGGCATTGACGCCTTCGGCTTTCGAGGTCAAGGAAACGGAAACTGGCAAGGTGCTGCTGGACCTTTATGTTTACCGAGAATTCGATGGGTTGGATCGCAACCTCTATGTCCACCTGGAAAGGGGGAGCAAGAACATAAGGATTTATGACCCTTTCTTCAAGAAAGAGGTCTTTGTCTGACAACCGACCGATGGCCTGCGCTCACAGGCCCCGGAAACCACTTCCCATGCCTCGCCTAACGGCAGCCAGGAAGTCAACCTGTCCCTAATCTACCCTAACCCCGAGCAGCCCCACAAGTTTTTTCCGCGGTCACCCGGCTCATCAGTAAATCCTTTTTCCCGGAGGACTGCCGGGTGTTGGCCAAGGTGCACCAGGGGAACACCCACGTGAATCTGGAGAAAATCGAGATGATTATCAATCACTTGAACCTGGTGAAGAAAGCCATGCTGGAGGCGGCCATACGGTCGATAAACTAACAAAAAATGTTATACGTATAACAATGCAACCAATTCACAAACTCCTTTTCTATGGGCGATTTTTAGGGAGATAATCATGCCTGAGCAAATTCTTACCACGAAATTTTTGATGGCCTTGGAGACGGAGCTGCGTATGGCGGAGGCCCGGTTAAGTAAATTGATGCAACTGACTAATGACGTGGCGCTCTCCGCCGTGGAAGATAAGGCATCCATAAAATTTTCCACCATTCAACGCTATATTAAAGAATCTTGGGCAATGGTTGACGAGGCCCAGGCGGAAGTCCGTGCGTTCCTGGCTCAAGCTGCTCAAGCCTACCCACAGGAGGACGACGGCGATCTAGCTCTGTAGGAAGCATGGGCTTTTTAGTTTGGAATAGAAGGTGAAACCCTGGGAATTTCCCGGGGTTTTTCTTTTTCAAACCTTATTTCAGGAGAGTGAAGATGATGAACCTTGAAGTGTATTTCCAAGGGCAACATGAGGCGCTCGTTGGCAAAGTCACTGGCATCCAAAAATCGAACCTGCTTAACACCACAGATTGGGTAGATCCGAAAACTCTCCTGGCGTGCGAGCGGCCCTCGGCAAAGAAGCCGTTGCCCTCACTGAAACTGGCTAAAGAGGACTTTGAACCTTTGCTGCTGCGAGTCCAGGTGCCCGGCCAACCGGATCAGTTCGTTACCATCAAGGCCATCCTGAATCGCAAGCAAAATATTATTGGCAGTAATTTTGGCCTGACTCTAGCCCGCTGGCGGGATCTTAGATATCTGCCCCGCTTTGAGGCAGATCCTATAGTTAACAAAGAGGAATCGGAGACCTCGGACGCCGACTCCTTTGAGTTTCTGCAAAGAGTGGAACATATTACGTTCCTTGATCTGGACAAAGAGCATGAACTGGAGTTGTACCGTGAGCTGGCTGCTGACCCGGGGTATCTGGTGTATCACTCTTGGGAAGAACTGACTCGGGAAACTTCTCCACTGATTGCCAATTTCATCAAGATAGAAAATCGGGCAAATGAACAAGACATTCAGAATGTTGGCATTGTCTTGGAACTGTCGCCAGACGTGGTGAATTGCGAGGCTTTACTGCAACCTGACGCCGGCCATGCTTCCCTGGTCTATCACCAGATGGAATTCGAGCAGTTTGAGGCTGAGTTTCCTCAGATCCACCATACCCGGGATAGTCAGAATTTCTATTATGAGACGGAACCTGGTGAACGCACCACCTGGTTGGCTTATGATCCGGATAGCGTCTTTAATGTTCCCATGGGAAGTATTGACATTACTTATGGGCATCTGAACAGCAAGGCCAGTCGCGATCAGCGTTTCCAACTCATCCTCCGGTTATTCCACAGCGTTCTGGAGCGCTGTAAGCATCCGCAGCGCTGTAATATATTGGCCCATTGGGACTTCTCCCCGCATTTCTGGATGGAGGACAATGCTGAGCGCTGCTGGTTACCCAATTGGGAGCTGAGTATTCATTTGCCTGACCTGACTCGGCCGCCTCAAACCATCCGGCGAACCGCCAATATTTATGACCGTCATGGTCTGGTCCCCCAAATTCTGGCTGACCAGGATTGTAATGGCCCGGGAATCAGGGCTACAGCCACGCATGGAGGCCAGTGGCTGACTCCCGGGGAAGTCATTAACACTTTGTATCGCCAGATCTTCCGTACAAACAGAGCCTGGCGTAACACCCGTGAAGGGATACTGACCCGGGCCAAGGTCTTGCATCAGAGCCACGATCAGGAGGACCGCCGCCAGGAAGCCACCCTGCTGGAACAAGCTGACCATATGGGCGTTTTCCTGACCCAATCTCAGCTGCACCAAGTCAGAGTCCTGACTGAGTACTATTATGACCGCTTCCAGGTGCCCCAGGAAGAGCGGCGGCAGACTCAGGAAAAGTTCGCGGTGTCCGAGAGCCGCTTAAATGATTTAGCTGAGGAAAGCCGCCGGATCCAGGCCAAACTTGACTTGGTCATGCATGAGATTAGGTTAACTTCAGACCTGGAAGACATCAGGAATCTTCAAAACCTGCGGCAGCGGCTGCAGCATCAGATAGAAGGGAACCTGGGTCAGCAGCAGCAGGTTCTCAAACACCTGCTGGCAGAAACCCCGGCCTCCCGAAAACTGCGTGAGCAGTTGACCCAAATCGCTGAACAACAGGATCAGCAGATGATGGAGCAAATGGAGGCCTTGGCTGACCGCCTGGAGCAGGATATCCGGAAGATGATGGATCCGGCCTATGCAGCCTTTGATTGCAATCTAAGCACTGCTCAGTTGATCTTCGGCAAGCAAGGTCTGCGCCGCCGCCTGGAGCAGCTCAAAGAGAACTTGGAGCATGCTCCCGATCCCAACCGGGCCTTGGTTCTCAGTAATATGCTTATCAATCTGGAAGACCGTCTGGAAGCCAGCCAGTCTGCCGAGACTGCCTTCCTGGAGGATCTGCCTTTCCGGACCAAACGGCAACTGGGTTTGGAGATCGAAGAGAATGGAAACTAAAGTTCTGATTACCGATGGCGAGTTGGCCGGCCAGGAAGGCTGGCTGACCGCCATCGATGTGCACCTGGAACCCCGGCAGTGGGAAGTCTTCCTTCCCAAAGCCGGCCGGCTACTGGAGGTATCGCCTAACTTGCTTCGGCCTCTTGAAGTTGCGGCTCACTGGCCGCCGGATGACACTCGCTTGTATCTGGAGATTACTCAACCTCAGGAGCAGCCGGAATTACCAAGTAATTTAGGAGCGGTCCTGAGCGAAGAAGTTCCCATCGACGAGCTTATGGCCCGCATGGACCATCTCCGGGATAGTATCTATAAGCAAGCCGCCTGGGGCAGTCACGACCTTTTTCTTTACCATAACCGCTTCGAACAGTTAAATCCCGGTTATGTGGGAGAACGGTTAGCCGCGGCGGTCAGCGAAGAACTTCACCAAGTTGTGACTTCAGCTCCACCTCGCCCTATCCCTCCCTTTGCTGAACAGGTAGAAGGGGCCTTGGGTTATGGCATCATTAATACAGGGCGGCTAAACTACGAGCTGGAACACTTCCGCTGCTATTGGTTAGAACCCCCTGTCCCGGGGAAATCTCGGCCTTTCCCCATATATAGAGTGATAGTGCAAATACCACCTGGTCACCGGTGGTATGGCGACACGGTTTGGCGCAGCTACTTTGAACCAGATCTTATCTTTGAGGAACCCAATCAAGAGGTGCTTTATGAAACCGACCATCGTGCCCCCAGTTCCTGAAGTTACTCGGCTGCCCATTTTCCCTGATGACCAGCTGCCTCTTTTTGATCAGGGGAATTGGGAAGAAGAGGAAGAAGTCAACATGGCCGCTGAGGAAGCTTATTTTTTGAATCCTGACACCTATGCTGCTGAGCAGGTTACCCCTGGACAGATGGTATTTGCCAACTTCCATGACTTTTCCCTGTATCTGCTCGACTGTATCCAGGAAGACTGGGAACAGGGCGTTTATAGGGCCATTGCCCTTTGCGAGCAGCGCTTATTAAAGTTAAATATCCCTGCTGTAGAACAGCAGCATTTACTCAACTTTTTGGCTAAACTCCATGAGATTCGTCATATAGGGGAGGAAATAGAATATCTGGAGGACAATCGGATCAACATGTTTAAAGATCTGGAAGACCAGCTGCGCTTAATTTTTACTCCCAGGCCTGGTGCGGTTCGAGCTCCTAAGGTACCCCAGACAGAGCTAACTCAGCTTCAGGAGCAATTCAATCTTTTGGCTTCCAAGGAGAAAGTTTAATGTTGGTTACCACTTCCTTTGCTAAAGCCGAGAGTTATCCTGGAGAAAAATATGCGGTCTGCCGTACTAAGCCCGCTCAAGGACCTCAATATCCCTTGGTAACCTATCTTTTTCCCACTGATGCTATGTTAAAGAAGGTAAAAGAAGGAGAGATTACGGCAGAGCAATTTACTGAAAGATATCAGAAAATACTGGAAACCAACCATCAGCGACTTCTGAAGTTAAAAAGTATGCTGGAACAACAGCAACGGGATATTGTGCTGGTATGTCATTGTCCGGAAGACAGTTTCTGTCATCGGGCTTTGATTGCCAGATATCTCCTGGATCAATTGGGTCTTGATCCAGCCTTAGTAGAGATTCATTAAAGAGGAGAAATTACATGGAGTTGAATCAAACACAGCGGGTTTTCATCGCCAACATCCTGCTCGATGGCCTCAGAGAGTACATTGATGGTGAACTACAGATCTGGGATCAGGAAGATCTGGCCAATGTTACTGTGGCTCTGAAATGTGAAGCCCTGGATCCGGAATATTATGACGAGGCTTATGCCAGTCAAAAAAATCAGATTGATGACAAGATCAAATCCCTCCTGTCGTTATATCACTATGTTGAGAACGGTTTTCCGGAGATCGAATGGATTCAGCTGCGCAAAACCCTGGAGGACCAGCTCGCCAATCTGGTTAATGATCAACTCGAGGAACTGGCTTACATGCTGGATCAATTGACATACCTGATTAATTCCTATGAGGACCGTCAGCAGGAAGCCACCCTGGCGGCTGCCCGGCTTAACGAAGTAGCTCAGTTACGGCAGCAGCTGCAGGATCTGGCTGCTCCATCACCGGCTTGCTGCCAGGAAGAAGAGGAATAATCCATGCAGTGTTTAACTTCTTACCTTTTTATCATGGGTTTGGAAAACTACCTGAACAATGAATTCGATAACCAGGTTATGGATGATTGGGAGAACCTCGATAACGCCATAGGTTTGGCTCTGGATTTGCTTCAACAGGAGAATTTTGATGTCACTGCGGTGACCTATGAAATCCTTGCTGCGCAGAATGTAATCCAGAAAGCTTTCTCTGAAATGGAAGTCTATGACGCAAATTATCCAGACGACCCGGAATATAAGGTGGAATATCTCCAGGATCCTGGATATGTCATAACGTGCATCCAGGAACACCTAGACAATGCCCTTAATTTGCTGAACGCCAATGGTTTTTCCTGGAAATCCGATGCTGCCGCAGTAACTCAGGCTGAGACAAAAAAGACCGCTGAGCAGCTCCAGATTAGCTTGGCCCTGGCCGCCATGGCTCCTAAGCAAGTATCGGGCGAGCAGGAGGCTCTCAAGATTAGCCTGGCCCTGGCTGCTCTGAAAAAGTGATGGCAACCCAGCGGGAACTTCAGATTCTTATAGCTCTGGAAACGGCCCTGGCTAGGTTGCCCTTTAAGCCTCAGGCCCGGGAATTTGCTGCCGCAGTAGGTCAACTACTGATCAATGTCGGCACGAGTTTAAATAAGGAACCGGACTTAAACTTGAATGATCTGGACGCGGTGGAGAAGCAGTATATGCTGCAGCCTACGTTTAGTACCGCCTTCATTCTCCAGGGTCATATTATGAGACAGGTTTGGTCGGAAGGAGAAGCTGATGAGTGCGTTCATTCTCTTCCTAGTAGTTTTTATGATCATTAAGATTTTCATCTCTCCTCTCTGTCAGGGTCTGTGGGAACGGATCAGTCAGCCTAAGGATCAAGACCCTCCCCCGAACCCCTACTACTTACAGGACGATGATTTTCTGCCTCCCATGCTCATGTATGGGGCCGGGGATATGGCCGGCAAGCAGCTGAATAAACTGCGGCCCCAAGATCTGAAGTGGGTCACGATCGCCCTAGTTATCCTTACCTTCTTCACCGGCCCTATCGGCCTGGTCTTCCTGATCGGTTGGCTGGTTCTCTGCTGGTACTGGAAAAAGGAAAAATTGGGACCATGGCAGCCAGAAAAACCAGGGACTTAAAAGGTCTCTGTTAATTATCTTAGAACATCTAAGAAAAGGAGGAAATCCCATGAAAGTGGTCTTTGAAGACCTGACGATCAACCCGGTGAGCGATGATCTCACTGAGGAGCAGGTCCGGGCGGTACTGGTCGGCGCCCGGCCCGCCGCGGCTAACGCCGTGGCTACGGTGTCTTATGACGCCGATGGCAAAGTGATGACCTTTGTCGGCAAAAGCGCCGAAAAAGGTTGCTAACCTAACTCTCGAGAAGAGGGGGTCCTTATAATGGCCCCCTCTGTTTTCTTCTGGAGGGTCAGTATGACCCCTATAGAACTACAGGATTTCTTTGCAGAGCTGCGTTCCACTCTGCCGGATGATGCAGAAACCGAGATCATTAAAAGTCTGCTGAGCCGGGCTGATGTCAAACAGACAGCCCTTCTTGTCATGAACCAGCAGCTTTATTGGAACCGCTGCGGTGAATTATTGACCCTGGAAAAATTACTGGAACTGCGCCAGAAGATCAAGTTGAGCTATCGTCAGATACAAGTAACACCTCAACTTGCAACGGCCTTCCAATATATGACTCCAATGCCCCTCTGTTTGAATACTGAATTTGGAGAAGATTTCTTATAAGGGAGGAAGTCATGAGTGAAGAACTATCTCGAGATGAAGTTCAAGATAGTCTGCGGCTACTGGCCCTCCTGGAGTTGTTTATCAACGGCAAAGAGGAAAGAATCTTTTCCATCAATCGTGTAATAACCAATACTGATGACAGTCTTGGCAGGCTGGTACGGGATTACATCAAGTTAAAGATTGAACGGGTTTGCCCCAGCTACCCGGTGACCTTAAAGAAATGCCGTCAAACTTCTCGGCAGCCGGATTTGATCTATAATATCATCTTTCCATCCGGTTTCAGATCTCGTGAGCTCATAGAAATAGATAAGTCCATTATTTATGAAAACCATCTAGCCCGGGAAGTAAACAAAGACAATGCCTGGCGCTGGCTGTTGGAAGAAGAGCTCCTTAAGAATGGCTTACTGCCGGCGGTTAGTGAAATACCTGGAGCCGATACTCCCAACATTGGTTATAAGAAGATAAACGTTACTACTTTGTTGACCAGTCACGTGACGAGCTTAACAATAGCCCTCAACGTCTTCATCAATGAGACCGTGGCCGAAATACTCTGGAATAAAAAATTCCAGGAATTTCAGGAGCAATGGAGCAGACTGGAAGATCAGCAAGTTGTAACTTTAATGACTGAAGTGCTTCCTGAAGCCGGGCCGCCAGAGGAAGAGATCAATCTTCCTGAAGCTGAACTGTCGCCGATGGAACCTCCTGCTCTAGGGGATCTTGCGTCAGCTCCCTTGGCTCAAGAAGATGAAGCGGAGGTCTTGCGGCGAAGACTGAACGAACTGCCCGCAGCCGAATGGACAGCCAGAAATACATACTCTGCACTGCAAGAATTCCGGGAATTGCTTGCAGCACAAACCGCTTACAATGCCTGAGGGAAATAACATGTATCCATTAGAAGCTGCCATTGGTAAAACTGGGGTTCGGGTAGTCTACCGCAATAATGGCCTGGAGCAGATAAAACATACTGATCTAGCTAGTTTTATCAGAGCTTTGGGGAATCAGATAAGCTTAGACACTGGCTATCTGGATCCCTGTATTATTCGCATGGCCCGCTGTGCCAGGAATGTTCACATTGTGGCCTTAGACCGCAGTCAGATCCGGACGGTGTCCTTCCATAATTCTCATGTGTCTCCGCATAGAACAGAGAATTTTACCATCCCTACGCCTACTACTCTGTTTCATTTAACCCTTGCTCCTAATCAGCAGGGAACCGGTTATACCTTGACGAACACCAGATTATTCAGTTTGGCTGATGATCTGGTGGTCAACAATAATACGCCGCTTTACATATTTCCCTTCAGTAATGTGGGAGATGACGGCTGGGTTTGTTGGGGAAACTCGGATGTGCACCAATTAACGTATCAACTGGAAAACTGCGCCAGTGACATCATTGCCTCCTGGTGGCGAGCCACTTTTAATCATGATGTGGCTCATGGAGATTACACTCTGAGAACCTTCCGAGCGCTGGATGGGGCTACAGAGTTTCCTGTTCAGGATCTCCGGCGCCACAGGTCGGTACTCACCGCCGGACAAATCTTCGAGGGGATATCATGAGCAAGAAGAAATCAAAAGCCGAAAAATTAATGAATCAGGAAGCCCTGGCTGATTTGCAGGCCAAGGTGGATAACGAAGTGGCCCACTGGGTCGGAGTTCCGGCTGAATTGACCAAGAGCCGCAACTATATCTATACCGCTGAGGGAGCTTATGAGGTGCAGGTGCGGCCTTTTGCTGATTTCACCAGCAAGCTGAAGGAAGTCCCCGGAGGCATGCATCGGCAGATACAGGAAGGCATTCAATTCAAGGCCGGGCGGCTGCCCTTCAGCTTCCTCATCCGGGCCCGTAACTGGTTCCGGCTGGCCTTTAACACTAAACAAACAGAAGCTCTCTACATCGTTATGTTCGATCTTCAGACAAACGAGTATGTAGAATATGTCCCCCGTCAATATACCGGCGGGGCTCATGCGGAAGAAATAGACTCCCGGGAGCGCCCGAGCGGCACTGTTCTGGTGGCTCATATTCATAGCCATCCGAATTTTACCGGCCGCTTCAGCGGAATCGACAATAATGACGATATCAAGTGTTCAGATGCTGCCATCTTCGGAGTTTTGGGGCATGTAAACCGGGATTGGCCAGAGATGGAGTGGCGTATCAGTGCAGGTAAGCGCTATGTACCCATCTCCGACATTATGGACATTTTCACTTCTCCCCTGGACCTGACTGAACCAGTAGCCGAGATTCCCCAGGAATGGCTGGAGCGTATTGTAGAAAAACCAGTGGAGGAAGACTCGGTAAAATCCGGGGTCAGCCGCAGCTATCATAGGCATGGACCAGGAATCTATCAGTGGCCTTGGGAATCAGACAACGGCTTTTTTTAAACGAGGAGTGAGGAATGGACTTCGAGGAAATTCAGCAGGCTCAATATTTGAACAGTCCTTTCATCAATATCAACAGGGTTCACTTCTACCTGATCGGCTGTGGCGGCACCGGCAGTAAACTCATGCCGGAACTCTGCCAAGCCATTGCTCTCTTTAATGAGAATATCCTGGGGCTCTTACAGGCCAGCCTTGATATTTGCGATCCAGATCGGGTGGAGATTGGCAATCTCAACCGGCAGCACTTTGTTGCTGCTGATTTGGGCAAGAACAAGGCTAAAGTCCTGGCGCAGCGCTATTCAGCTGCCTATGGCCTGAATATCGGTTACCGGGAAACCTTGATCAATGAACCAGAAGATCTGGGCCAGTTTATGTCCGTCACTCCTGGTTTCCTCATTCCTCAACGTCAAGCGCTTTTTATCATCATCACCGCGGTGGATAACCATCCCACCCGGCGAATTGTTCACCAGTTTTTAACCGAAACAATCAGGCGGGCGGGAAGGGAATATTACTGCAACCAGCCGATTTTTTGGATTGATCTCGGGAATGAAGAAATCAATGGGTATGTTAACATTGGTTTTATTCACAACAACGTGCATGTTCAACCCAATATCTTCCTCCCCATGGCCACTGAGATATTCCCGGAAATTCTCGAAAAGAATGCCGGTATCAAGCCTAGCGAATTGGGCTGTGGCGCCGGTGGCCTCCAGGATCTCAACATCAACGCGGCCAGTGCTACTCATTGTATGTCAGTGATCCGTATGTTGCTCAAGAAGATTTCCGTACCAGAGGAGCAGCAATTTGGTGGCAATGAGCACAACTTTAATGATGTGCTGAATTATTATCAAATCGAGTTCGGAGTAAAGCCTCCAACCGCCATTGTGAAATACAATGTCCCTCGGAACCTTGAGCATATCACTCCGGCTCATCCTGAACGATATTTCCTGGAAAGGTAATTATGCTGGTCACTTTGTGGGAATACAAGGACGTCATTTGGGGGCTGCAGCAGAATTGGAAGCAATACTACCATATTTGGTCGGAACCTAAAAAGACCGGCGGCCGCCGTTGGATCCATGCCCCTCAGGGGCGTCTAAAAGAACTACAGCGGGCCTTGCTGCCGGTCTTGACCAGTTATCCTCTGCATCCAGCCGCCCGGGCTTATTTGCCAGGTTCCGGCAACCATATTAAGGTGGTTCAGGAACATCATGACTTCGGCCAAGGCCGAGCCTGGTGGTTTGAGGCTGACATCAAGGACTTCTTCGGGCATGTCACGAAGAAGATGCTGCTGCAAGCTGGACTCCCCAAATCGTTAGTTCAGGTCATTACCGTATTGCATCCCCGCCGGGGCTGGGTGTTGCCTCAAGGTAGTCCAACCAGCCCCGCCGCGGCCAATCTAGTTCTCCGGGACTTTGACCAGGCCTTGGAGGAAAGCCTGCCCCCGGGAAGTTTATATACCCGCTATGCCGATAACTTGGGTATATCATTATTGACGCCGGTACCTTACCGGGAATTGCGAAGACTGGTGCAGCGCTTGCTTGCCCGCTATGGCTTTCAGGCCAACCAGGATAAGTTCCGTTATGTGCCGCCAGGTCATGGCCAGGTATATCTGGGAGTGCGGCTGGATAATTCCGGCGGCGTTAGCCTGCCCCGCCGGTATGCAGTGAACCGTTTGCGCTCCAAGCTCTATCATCTGCGTAAGGGAGATACCAGTCAGGCCTCAGCTGATGGCATGGTTAATTATTTAAAGCAGGTCAATCTAGAGCAATATCAACAGGAGAAACAGCGCCATGGCTTCTAACCTCAGTTTTGAAGACCTGATATCCGGTATCGAGATACGACCCTTGGAAAACAAGGGGGAGTTACTGGCCATCGCCACGGTCACGATTGGGGATGCCCTGTGCATCAATTGCTTTCTGAAGCGGCCGGCCGGCTCTAACCGGTATCTCTTGAACTGGCCCGGGCACAAGGATCAACGCACTCAGAAGTGGTATAAGGACGTCTGGTTCAAATATGAAAACGGCCCCGCTGATATGGCCATGGTCAGCCTGGTGGCCAAGGCCTATGAACGCAAGATCAAGGGGCCGCCGCCGGTGATCAACTCCAAGGTGAACCCCAATCATAAAGATCCATTCGATCCGGAGAGATAACGAATGCCGACGCATGAAACTAAAACTGCATCAAGCAGTCCTTGACAAACCAGAAGACTAGGTAGAATAGGACTATGCGACCTGATTGGAATAGCTACTTCATGCTCATGGCTAAGTTGGCTTCGACTCGTAGCACATGCAACAGCCGGCCTAATGGCGCAGTCATCGTCAAGGACAAGCAGGTGCTGGCTACCGGTTACAACGGGGCCTGTTCCGGGATGGAACATTGCTTAGACAAAACCATGAAGTGCCCTTCTTGCAAAGGACAAGGGACTCGTGGCGATATGCTTACTGCCACGAAAATCTGCCCTGTCTGCCAGGGCGCCGGTCAAGTGCCCTACTGTCACCGCCGGGCCCAGAATAAACCTGACCAGGATAAACAGCTCACCTGCGTCAGCTCCCATGCCGAGGCCAACGCCATTGCCATGGCCGCCCGGAAAGGCATTGCTGTAGAAGGAGCCAGTATTTATTGCACCATGGCGCCGTGTTTCATCTGCGCTAAGCTGCTGCATACGGCCGGAATTAGAAAAATCTACTATGAATATGAATATGACGGAGCCAGTACCCAGGGCCTTTATCAAACAGAGAATCTTGTCCAAGTAACTATACCGCAACCTCTCATCTGTGCTGTTACTCAAGAGCTAGGGCAGGTCACCGCCCGGCGGCGTTTAGCTCAGACAGCATAGCAGCAAAGTCAGTGTTGCGCTGACCTTGCCAAAGAAACCCTCTGACGAAGGCCTGACGAACACGTGTTCCAACAAAGGCAAACATAAATCAGAATTGTCAGAAGCGGAACACGTGTTAACCGGGCCTTCGTCAGAGGAGGTACTGACTTTAACGTCAGTACCCAGAAAAGATTCATCTTGTTTTTAGAAATTCTCCAGGACAGGGTTGCTGCAGCAACCGACTCGACTCAAAGGAGACGCCCCGGCGACAGAGTCAGCCTAAAGCGCACAGGCAGACCAGGAGAAATTTCTGGAAACGAGGTGAACAAAGGAGGAATCATGATGGGTATTAATTAACGAAGTAAGGTGGTTGATGGTGCATTAGCCACCAAGAGGAAAGTCTGGGTCTCACTCCCCAAAATTTACAACAGTAAAATTTTGGGGAGTGAGACCCAGATGGAACTCACTGCGCAGCAGCCATGGGTCCAAGCTGCCAATCGAGATCCAGAAACTGCAGCCACTCCTCCATTCGAGATCACAAAGGCGCCTCATCAATAGAAGAGGAGACCCAGTGACGACGGGACGGAGCTGAAAAATTTTTTTTCACACTTCTGAGAAGTAACGAAGTAAGGAAATGGTCGCGAACATTTCCGGACAGTAAGATTGGACCGCGCAACCAAGCTTACTGTTCCGGCCGTCAGGCCGTAGGACGTTACTTCTCAGTAACCGTGTGAAAGCCAACACTTGACAACAGCACTGAAAAGTATTATAACATTAGGGCATTGAGGAGAAAAAAAAATTCAATAAGGAGAACGTTTTTGGCCCCTGTAAGACTCCCTCAATTCAACTTGTACAAAGGCACCGGTGCTATGCAGCTGCGCCTGGTTCTTCCCGACTTTGAAATAGAAGCTGGTAGTTTTCCTAAACCCGGCTGTATTTATCTGGAAATGTGTCCTTCGACCGGACAGAAAGATCCTCGCACCGGCAACCCCACTTACAACTGGGCTGATCAGAAGATCACCATGAAACTGAATGATAAGGACATTGCCGATTTTATCTTAGGATTAAGAAACGGTGAAGGCAAGATTGTTCATGATCCCAACGCCGGTACTTCCGACAAGGGTGGAGACAAGAAGTTTCTCAACATCGACAAGGGCAAAATGGAAGGAACCATGCTGATTAATATTAGATTTGCGGACCGCAAAGCTATGGTGCCCATCGATCCTAACGAAAGATTAAGATTGGGTCTCATGTTACAGGCCGCTATTCCAGCCATTTATGGCTGGAATTAAATGAGACTGGGAATGCAGTCTCTGAAGCTGGATTCATCCGGCATCTTAAAGCCCCTGGCTTGAGCCGGAGGAACATTCACATGGCCAGAAAGAAAAAAGCCCAAGCCCCGGCTTTATCCACCCTGTCCCTGGCGGCTTACTTTCAGGGAGAAACCAGTGCCTGGCTTCGCTCCCGAGATATCATGGAAAGCCGCCGGGATCATTGGGGATTTTCCTCAGAGATTGTTTCTCTCCCCGTGGAAGCCCTATCGCCACATCCTCGTCACCCACGTCCAAACACTAATGATCCAGCCATCTTTATTCAGCTAGCCCATTCCATTCGATACCATGGATTAGGTAAACCCTTGATAGTTATGTCTCGGCCGCTGACCGATCAAACCCCGGGAGAACCAGAACAATATTGGGTCATAGATGGGCTGCGCCGCCTGAAGGCCGTCTCTTTACTGCCCCAGCCCTGGACCCATATCAAGTGTTATGTATCCCAGGGAATGCCAGATCATATGGTCATGGGTCTGATGTTGGCCATGCAGGGCAGTACTAAGAGATTCAATGCCTTAGAGTTAGGGATAGCCTTCAAGGCTTTACGAGAAGAATTAGGAGTTGTCCAGGAAACGTTATCTGCCTATCTGCGTATTAATAGAGCTACGATTTCATTATGTGAAAATCTATCAGTAGCTCTCATTCCTGAAGTAATTGAATTGCTTATGCAAGAAGGTGGGCAGCGTTTAGGACACAATCACTTTTTTCAACTAGCCCGGCTGCAGGAAATGCCCATGGAACAACTTCGTCTTTGTCGGGAATTACTGGCAAATAAGTGGAGTTGCCAGGCATTAAAAATGGAAGTCAATCAATGTCTGCAGCAAGCACCTGTAGCCCCTATTAATAATCGGCGGCAGCTCCTCATTGAAACCGATATGCTTAAGACTCTGATCCGTTCCAAGACTCCTGGACATATCGGCGATGAAGAGATCAAAGAGCATTTAGCCCAGGTGAATCTGGCCTTAGCCAGGACCTGGGGACTTAACAATGAAGAGCTGGCCGATTATTATGATCGACTGGCTACCTTCCTGCGCCGACAGGCCCGTCAAGCTCACCGAGCCTAAGCTTCTCCCATTTAAGATTTAGAACTGTTTCCAAGCCATCAGCTCCTTCAGCCTAAGAGGCTGGACTAGGGACCAGTTCCTTTACGTGAGGAGACTATGAATAAAAACTTTGAAGTCTTAAGGCTTCTTAAGCAAGCTGTAAGTTTTCTGGAAAGCACTTTGCCAAATTCTGAGGAAAAGAAACAGTACCATCTTTGGCATTGGCTGGGCCTTCCTGACGACGAGCACAGGTACAGACCTATCTATGCAGTAGTGGTTAATCCTGAAGGCAGGGGTGAGACAGTGGAGTCTTACTCTAAAGCCGAAGCTGTTTGGGAACAGGAGTTGGACAGTCTTTATCATGCTGTAGATCTTTACCTGCAGCTACCGGTACTTCCTTTAGATTTTCCATTAGAGTTGCATACCACAGAGATCTTGTATCCCTGGTTGGCTGATCTGACCTGCCGGCCCGAAAAAGAACTGGAGGCCTACTTCCTCGAGCATGAGAATCCTTATCTCGAGAAAGAGAAGGGCGTGATTCAGCGGCTCATCTTTCTCAAGAACTTACTACCTGGGTTTTCCATAAAGTATGGCTGAACATCAGGCGATAGAGATCAGTCAAGCCAACAGTTGACAGAAAGGAAGTTCCGGTATGATTGTGCTGGCGGCTGACAATTTTTCACCTTATCAACAGCGCCTGTTCAAGAATCTGCTGGCCAAGCTGAAACTGCAAGGCTGCTTCAGCCAGCTGCCTCTCAGCCCTGAGGCTGAACAGCAGTGTCACAAAGAAGATACCTTGGTGATGATCATCAGCCCTCGGGCCGGCCGGCAAGCCGCGGCCCTGATGAAACGGTTTCCTGCCTTGCAAGTCTGTGCCATTAAGCAAAGGTTGGATGATCTTATAGGACTAACCCGTAATCTGGATTATAGGGTAAATAAACAGCCCCGACCAGAGCGGCAGCAGATCAAAAAGCTGTTAATTGAGTATGCCCGGCAAGGGCAACCACCACCCAGCCAAACTACTCTAGAACTTCCCCGGGAGATATTTCTCTCCGGCAGTGAGGTCTTACGGGGCTGGCTTAGTGAACATCAAGAGGCCCCTGTTGTTATTTGCCGGCTAACTGAAGAAGCCACCCTGGGCATCTATCAGGAAGACACCCCGGGCTGGCACCAAATCGAATTTACTCGTCAGGAGATCAACGTCTTGGTTAACCTTATGCAGGATTTGGATGCCCGGCTGGTAGCGGTTAAGGATGCAGCGGGACAAACTTATTCCCTTATCTCATGAACCATCCTGACATTCATGAAGGGAAGTGTCCCACTTGTAAGAAGTATTTCTATCGGGACTTTACCTATCTGATACGTCACAACGCCAATGAAGAGGCTATCTTTGCCCAAATCTCGGCGTTGATCAGGCCTTACTGCAATCTGCGTTGTGTCCCCCGTTATCTTATGCAACGGCTCCGGGCTTTGGTGGACGATCCCAGGATGGGTCAGGGATTTTCCTTGCCACTACCTGATCCGGAAGATGAAGAAGGAGAGAGTTGTGACAGAAACCAATCCCACGGTAGTGCCTCCGGAAACGTCAGAGCCGGTTATACCAAGCCTAACCAGGGAAAAAAGGGATATGCTGGCGGCGGCCGAAAGCCTCATCAACCTCAACCGCGGTCGTGAAACCTTCCGGCGCATCGCCACTAAATTCCACAATGAACTGAAGATTAATGAAAAGACCATGCTGGAGTGGAAGAATGAGTTCAATGTTCCCATCTCCAGCAGTCCTACTCTAGAGGAAATCAGGAACGGCTTGGCCGCGTGCCAACACAATTTTCAAATCGCAGATCATTATCTCCGGGTTACCAAGGCCACCCTGGCAGATATCGAGAACGATTACAAGATTGCGGTGGCCGAAGAGATCCGTAATCTGGTGAGCGACTATGCTTCTAAGAAACCGGCTAAAGCCCCGGCTCGGGAGATCATTGAGGCTGAGGCCAAAGCCGAGTGCCTGGAGCTGGCCTGTCTGCTGGTCAATGCCATGATCTATGCCGACTTCTGGCAGGAGATGGTCTGGTACATAAAGTTCCTGAAAGAAAACATGGAAACCATCCAAAATAACTTTGCCATAGAAAGTAGGCTTGCGGCCCATTCATAAGCGAAAGGAACATCAGAAAGAAGCCAAACTTAAAGGATAAGTATGCCCGAAGAAAATAATAACAACGTCATCAATCCCAATGATTTAAAGTCAGGTCTGATCGTGGGAACAACTCCCGACGGCGGCCTCGTCTTTAGCAGCATCGGCCAGGAGAAGTGCAGTATCTATGAACTGCTTGGCCTGGCGGAAACCGCCCTCGACGTGCTCAAATATGCCAGAGATAAAGGCAACATCCCTTCCTGGAAATTAGACTTTACTAAACTAGGCCTTTCCTTGGAACGGTTAACCCAGGCCGTTGTTTTACAGCAGGCCATACCTCAGGATGGAAACATATGAACCAAAATGGCCTCTATATCCTTAAGGAACGTTATCTCTGGACCGATCCCAAGACTGGTGAGCTGGAGTCTCCGGAGCAACTCTTCCAACGGGTGGCGGAAACCATTGCCATGGCAGAATCAACTCCGGAGCAGCAGAATTATTATACCGACAAGTTCTATAATCTGCTCAACGGCCTCTATTTTCTGCCTAATACCCCGTGTCTGATTAACGCCGGCAAACCCTTGGGACAGCTTTTTGCGTGCTTTGTATTACCCGTAGATGATTCCATGGAAGGCATTTTTGATGCCGTGAAGTACGCTGCCATTATCCACAAATCAGGAGGTGGTACTGGTTTTTCCTTTTCCAGGTTACGAGAGCATGGGGCCGTGGTTAACTCCACCGGCCGTATTGCTTCTGGTCCGGTGGTTTTCATGGAGGTCTTCGACTCAGCTACCGAGACGGTGAAACAAGGCGGGGTGCGAAGAGGTGCTAACATGGGTGTGCTCCGCTGTGATCACCCTGATATTTTTAAGTTCATTACCGCTAAGCAAACCCCAGGCAAGTTTACCAACTTTAACCTGTCGATAGCTCTTACTGACCGGTTCATGGAATCCCTGGAACAGGATGAGATGTTTGATCTGGTGTCTCCTAAAGACGGCCAGGTTAAACGTCAGGTCAAAGCCGCCGAGATTATGGCCGCCATCGTAGATGGGGCCTGGAGTACTGGGGAACCAGGAATCATCTTTATAGACACCATAAACCGGGCTAATCCTGTTCCCCATTTGGGTGATATTGAAAGCACGAATCCATCCTTGCGGGCTGGAACTAAGGTAATCACCGGAACAGGAGTATTTGCCATCGAAGAACTGGAAGGAAAAACCTTTCCTGTTTATGTAGATAACGGTGATTTAGCATTCGGTACTTGCTTTAAAAGCGGGGTAAACAAAAGACTGTGGGAAGTGTCTTTAGACAATGGAGAGACATTTTACTGTACGCCAGAACATAAATGGCCTACCAAAGACGGCAAAAAACCCACAGAAGAATTGACAACCTCAGACTTTATCCTGAAAGCCGCTGCTCATCATCTATTCGATGGAGCTATTGGAAATTACACAGACGGATTCTTGATTGGCTCCCTCTTAGGAGGGGGCAATATCATAACAAAAGGTGATAATGGTAAAACCCAATATGTCTTTTGCTTTTCGCAAGAGCAGGTAGATAATGGGATAATGCAACCCATCTTAGATAAACTTACTTCTCTTACAGGAAGTGTTTATACTTCCACTGCACGCCAGAGAGAAGGGGCTGTGTGGTATGAAGTCCATACTGCCAGTGCTGCATTGCACAATTATCTTGCACAATTCGGTGAGTTATCTACAGAACATCTGCCTGCTATTCTTCTCAATGGGGGTTCTGTAGAATTAAGGCGTGGTTTTATCGATGGCCTGCTTTCTACAGGTGGGCATATTGTTAACCATTCTAAGAGTTGTTATATCTGCTTTACTCCTAAATATGAAGCCTTTGGACAGGAACTGAAAGACTTCTTTGGCATGCATGGTATTCATTGTAATATCCAGCATACATCTACTGCCAATACGCAATTTCCCGATAAGGATGATAAGACTTTTTATCGTACTGACCTGAGAATCGGCTCTCTTCAAATAGAGAGATTCCTGAACCTGTTTTCTCTGACGCATAAACAAAAAATGCAGACCTTGCAAAGCATTCCTGCTCCGCTTAAGTCTCCTTTCACTAAAGACTATGCCGGAGTTGTTTCTGTAAGAGAAACAGATATCAAAGAGGATGTTTGGGATATCAGGGTTAATCACCCCTCGCACTGTTTTCAAATTTCCTCAATGATTACAGGTAACTGTGGTGAAGTTCCTCTTCTGCCTTTTGAAGCTTGTATTCTGGGCTCCATCAATCTGGGTCTTCATGTAAAGAATCGGACTGTTGACTGGACCCGGTTGGAAGAAACTACTCGCTTGGCAGTGAGGTTCCTGGATAACTGCATTGAAGTCAGCGCTACGCCATTACCTCAAATCTCCGAGATGATGCAGGCTAACCGTAAAATCGGCCTTGGAGTCATGGGTTGGGCCGACATGCTGCTCTTGCTGGGCATCAAATATGACAGTGACCAGGCCTTAAGTATGGTGGACGAGGTCATGGGTCAGATTTATCAGTGGGCCGATGACGAGTCCCGGCAGCTGGGCCAGGAAAAGGGACCTTTCCCTAATGCTCACCTGGCCGAGGAGATGGCCCGGGGCAGAAGAAACGCCACCGTCACTACCATCGCGCCCACCGGCACCATCAGCATCATCGCCGGCGCGAGCTCCGGCATTGAGCCCCTGTTCGGCTACTCTCAAGTAAGCAAGCGGAAGATCGTCACCGACGTCCTCTTCGAGATGGCTCAGCCAGTCAAAGAGTACTGCCGGGAATTCAACCTTGATCTATCCAAGTTTAATCCCAGCAAAACCGACCTGAACCAGGCCCTGGCTGAGGTGGTGAGACTCAATACCTATCTGAAAGGAGTGTTGCCTGATTACTTCGTTACCACTCATGATATCAAGCCGGAATGGCATATCAAGATGCAGGCGGCTTTCCAGCAGTACACCGACAACGCGGTGAGCAAAACGATAAATTTACCCCAGAATGCCACTAAAAAGGACGTAGAGCAGGCCTATCTTTTGGGCTACAAATTGGGGGTCAAGGGCCTCACTGTCTATCGGGATGGTTCCCGGGATGAGCAGGTGATCTATACCGCTCAGAAACGACAAGTATCCCTGGTTCGTCCGGGCCCGGATCGAATGACTGGAGAAAGATTCAAGGTGGCCACCGAGAAGGGTGAAACCGCTTATATAACCGTCTCCAAGGACGAGCAGGGCCTGCCCTTCGAGGTCTTTGCCAACTCCCTGGAGGGTTTGGACAAGCCCTATGAAGTGGAGTGTATCTTCCGCCTGGTTTCTCTGGCCTTAAGGGCCAACATTCCGGTGGTTGAAGTTTGCCGTCAGTTGGAGAAGTCCAACCGCCGGGGGCACTTGCATACTATCCCGGCCTTGATCAAGCGGGTACTGCTCATGGCGGCCGGCGCCGAGGCTGACGAAGGCACCTGCCTGCACTGCGGAGGTATTATCAGGCGGGAAGGCGGCTGCGTCAGCTGTCCTTGCGGCCAGTCCAGCAAATGTGATTAATCGATATCCTCCTGAGAAGGCTTTAGTTCAGGAAAAATGATATGATCTTATCAGAGGATCCGCTTAGGGGAGCGATGACTCCGGTGAAAATTACCTCTCAAAGGAATCTAAATATAGATCAATTATGTGAGACCTCAAAACTTTTTACCTACCGGCAACTAAGTCACGGACCTGGCATTGGTGATTTTTTATCTCTCTGTTTTCCCGGTGGACAAACGAGTTTACGCTGGCTCAATTTCTCTGTAGGGCTCCAGGCTCGAAATCTGGAGCCCATTGACTCTCAGGTAATACTGGTCTTGCAGGTTACTCAGGGAGAAGACTATCGTTTTAATGGTGTGGCCATGAAGGAAGGTCTGCCATTTTTATTGCGAGCCCATCATGAGGATGGTTGCAGTATGGTCATGCCGGATGGTATGTCCTGCCGGAGTTTTGCCTTTAACAAAAAATTCTTTCATGACAGCTGCCGGATCTTGTTCCACCGGGAGCCGCCGATAAACTTAAGCTCTTTGGCTTATAAAGTTTCTCCGACAGCTCATCAAGAACTGTTAAGTCTTAGTAACGTCTTGTATAATAGGGCGCACTGCCAATCTGCTCATGACATCTTCAGCCAGGCCTCATCTTGCTGTGTTCTAGAGAAAGAGATTATCTCCCAAGTTCTTACTGCCATATATACACAGGAAGACTATTTTCGCCTATCATCTAACCAGCATTACCGCTTAGTCCATGAGGTTGTTGATTATATGATGGCTAATCTTACCAAACATCTACATCTTGTGGACTTCTGCCGGTTCAGCCGGATGCCTCAGACCACTTTGAACTTGGCTTTTCAGCAGGTCTTAACTATCTCACCCGTAGCCTATTTTAAAAAGCTGCGGCTGCATGAGGCTTTCTGTCGTCTGCGCCGTCAAGAAGACACGGTGACGACCATAGCTTGCGACCTGGGCTTTTACCATCTGGGTCAATTTTCCCAGGACTTTAAGAAACAGTTCGGTAACTTACCCTCAGAGGTTCTATCTTCAGGCGCTGCTCCTTCTTTGAATTCTATAACTAATCTTTGCCTGAAGAGGAAGAACTTATAGGAGCTCATGTAAGTTTTTTGCTATAAATAGATAGTTCAGCAAACTGGAAGTTGATACATTTTCCTAATTAAATGGAATCTTAAAGGAGAATGTATGCCTAAAGCAGCTGGTTGGTATGAGGGTTCCACCGGAACCTTCGATGATATGATGGCCATTCGCACTAACAGTGCCAGATTATGGTGGCACCAATTCGTTGCAATCCTCAAAGATTACATTGTCCTCTCCGAAAACGAATCAGATCCTGAACTGAAGGAACGCTTCGAAGAAGCCGCCGACTGGGTTGAAGATAAGATTAAGTTGAATCTGGGCGGCGATATCACTAATTTTTCCAATGCCTTCTCGCAGTTAGTTGGATTACAGATAGGCACTTTGGAATTTGAAGAACGTTTCTCAAAATTCAAAAGAAGCATTCTGCAGGAAGCCAATAACTGGGAATTGATGAACGATAAATATCTTTGTAAGGATTAACACCATGCCTATTTACGAATACCAATGCCTTGATTGTTACGAAGTCGTAGAAGTGGTTACTCTCTATGCCGAAGCGCCGCCGCCGGACTGTTGTCCCAAATGCGGCGGTCCTCTGAAGAAGCTGATGACCTCCCCGGCCATCGCCAAGCTGAAGACTCCTGCCTACGGGTTTTAATCAATCTACTTAAAAATTTATCTTGAACATCAACCTCCGGGACTTTGCTCAGCGGAGAAGAAAGGAAAGCTATGTTTAGACTCATCGGACTCCATGGCAAGGCCCGCAGCGGCAAAGATACTGTAGGTGATTATCTGGCGGACAATTATTACTTCCACCGCACGAGCTTTGCCCAGTATCCCAAGACCCTGCTGCGCAGCCTCTATGATTTAGAGTGGGCTCAGCTTTGGGGTGATCAGAAGGAAGTGGTTGATCCCCGCTACGGCTTCAGCCCTCGGTATATCATGCAGTTCTTCATGACCGACTGCTGCAGGCACATCGATCCGATGATCTGGATAAGGAAGTGCGAAGAAGTGATCAATAATATCCGCCCTCAACAGTCGGTGGTGGTTACTGATGTGCGTTTCCAGGACGAGGCTAACATGATCCGGCGGCTGGACGGCTACCTCATTAAGATAGTCCGGGATAGCGCCCAGGCCTCTCAGGGCATCCCGGAACATATCAGCGAACATGACTTGGACAGCTGGAAGGACTGGGACTTAATTCTGGACAATAATTCTACCCTGGAAGTCCTCTACCAACAGGTGGACAACTTCATGAGGAGTTTGCATGGCCAAAGACGAACGGGATAAGCTCTTAGAAATAGCCATCCGCAAATTAGAAAAAGAGAAGAAGACTACCGGTTTGGTAATACGAGGCTGTGCCAGACGAACTCTAGCTTGGCCTCATGTCCCCACCGGTTCCCTGGCATTAGATATTGCTCTGGGGATCGGTGGGTATCCTCGGGGCCGGATCACTGAGATCTCCGGTGATGAGAGCGTTGGCAAGACCACGTTAGCTTTAAACGCTGTGGCTTATATCCAGAAAGAAGGAGGCAATGCCCTCTATGTAGATGCCGAGCATGCCCTGGACCTGGAGTATGCCGCCAGTCTAGGAGTAGATGTGGAGCGTTTGTTTTTATGCCAGCCGGATAACGGCAGCGATGGCATGGATGTGATCCACTCCCTGGGTTTGTCCGGAGGCATTGATATGGTTGTGGTGGATTCAGTGCCAGGCATGATCCCTGAGGCTATGGCCGATGGTATGCCCAGCGATCAGCATATGGGCCAGCTGGCCCGGCTTATGAGCCAGAGTATGCCCATGATTGTGCCCTGGATCAGGAAGCATAATGTTTGTTTTCTCTTCCTTAACCAGATTCGCATGAAGATCGGGGTCATGTTTGGTAATCCTGAGACTACCTGTGGTGGAAAGGCCCTGCCGCTTTTTTCTTCCGTCAGGGTGAAGCTCAATCGGGTGCTAAGTAAAGAAATCAAGAACACAGATGATGAACGTATCGGCAATCAGGTGAATTTCAACGTTATCAAGAATAAGATGGCATCCCCATTTAAAAAGGGAGGATTTGACATCTGGTATGGCCATGGTATTGATAAATATGGTGAGTTGATCACGCTGGGTACAGAATATGAAATTATCCAGCAGTCCGGCGCCTGGTTTAGCTACAATAACGAACAAATCGGCCAAGGCCGTAATAATGCACGAGACTTTTTGGCCGAGCGCCCAGACCTGGCAACCGAAATTGAAGCGAAGATACGAGCCGCGGCATTCGGCTCATTAGATTCCTTCGAGCCGATAGAAGACCCAAACCCAGATCCCTTCACCAACGAACCGAAGATTGGCGTCGACGAAAGTCAATTATCGGTCGCGTAATTACATTCAACATATCCCCATCGGAATAAGGGCCCGGCGTCTTCTGGGTGAGGCCGTGGCCCTTTTCTTTTGGAACAGGAGTTCTGCATGGATAAAACCTTGGAGTCCCCCGGCCCCCATCTCTTGAACCAATATCTCAATAACACTCAGTTGTTATTGCTGGGCGGCCATAACCTAGTCAAGATCGACGAAGCAGTGGGGAACAATACCGACGATCTGGCTTATGTCGCTTCCATCTTAAGCTCCATCTTCCTGAGCCGTACTCCCACCTCAGAGGATGTGGACCGCATTCTGATGCAGATCAACAAGTTACCTACCAACTCTCCGGAAAAAAAGAGTGAAGAAACTGACCGGGAAAATACCTTCCTCGATGACCTCTTGTATCGGGGCCGGGGCCGCCCTAAACTGGAGACCCTGGAAAGCTGCCGTAATGAATATTTTAAGGCCCTGCACGAAAACCGGGTCTTATTGGCGGCCTTGCTCAAGTCACAGCAGACCATCGAGGCCATCAAAAAGATGACCCAAGCCAGCAGCATCGATATCAATAGCCTGATCTAGTCAGAAAGGATTGTTGTATGGATCAGCAGGACCAAAGAGCTTATCTGTTTGCCAAAGTCAAGGACCTCATTCAAGACACTCAGATCCTGGAGTTTGTTCTCTTGGCTCTGGAACAGGCTCCCGACTATATCTGGGAAATTAACGCCAGCACCTCAGGCAAACATCATCATAGTGAAACCCAGACCGAGCATGTCTTGCAGGCCTTAAAGTTGGCGAGCCACCTGGAGGATATCATGTCGCAGAGTGTCATGACCTTCATTACCGACCAGCATATCAGCCTGCTCTACGCTATTGTAGCTTTGCATGACTTATACAAATGCGGTAAGCCTGGACAGGAGAATCTGGTCGATGGCCAGCTCCGCACTGACCCCCAGCACCCCATGTATGTGGCAGAGATGTTGAAGAACCTGAAGGTATGGGACGCCGGCTGCCGAAACTTCATCAAGGTCAGTGAATGTGACTGGTGGGAAGACTTTGCCCGGGGCGTGGCCGGTCATTCCGGCCCCTGGAGTCCCATTCCCTTTGATTCCTCGTCGCTGCAAGGTTTTACTAATCTGACCATGCTGGGCTTCCTGTGTGATTATTTCGCCAGCCGAAAGGATATCCACATTGAACTCTGAAGTTACTGCCTGTCTGGAAGAAGCTATCCCGGATTGGCGGGCTGGTAAACTGGAACGCCACCAGTTCTGGGTCCAAAACATGCTGGCCGACCCCTGCCTGGACTGCAAGCTCAGCCAGACCAGGACTAACCTGGTGCTCTACCGGGGAAATCCCGAAGCCCGACTCATGGGCATCGGAGAAGCTCCCGGGAAAAAGGAAGATTTGACGGGCCAAGTCTTTGTCGGTCAGGCCGGCGAACTTGGCGACCGCATGTTTGCTTACATGGGCCTGGACCCTAATCGGCAAGTTTATCTAGCAAATATTGTAAAATGCCGGCCGCCAGGCAACCGGGACCCGGAACCGGACGAGGTAGAGGCCTGCCTGTCTTATCTCCTGGGGCAGATCAAGCTGGTCCAACCCCAGATCCTCATGATTATGGGCAAAGTAGCGGCGGTTAGCCTCGGTTTAATCCCCAGGAACGAGCCTTTGACGCCATACCTGGGTAAATGGGTGGAGTTCCAGAATATCCCCACTATGATCGTTTATCACCCCGCTTTTCTGTTGCGCAATAAGTTGAAGCGTCATGACCAGGCTCTGTATCTGGACCGGATCGTCGCTTACATGCAGCAGCAGTGGTAATCATATTTTTGTGGAGTTTATATGACCAAACCTTGTACTTGTGGTAATCCTCTCTGCCTATCCCAAGTGAGGAATGAGGACACTACGTATGACTTTATTCCAGAGGTCATAGACATCATGGGGCATCCCTGGCGGGTTACCGATATGCACCCGGCCATCAACCAAATGGCTGGAGATGGTAATGGCGCTTATGAGGGTTATTGTGACGCCGCTTTGCAGGAGATTGCCATCCTCCCCGGCCTGCCGGAAGATAAGGCTGTGGAAGTCTTATTCCATGAAATTGTCGAGTCTCTGAACAACATCATGACCCTGGATCTGGAGCATACCACCATTCAGCTGCTGGCCCTGGGCTTTTTCCAGGTGTTATACGGCAATGACTTTTTGAATCTGGGATCTCGGAGCCGCCGTAAACTGCCCGATAAACCCATGAAGACGAACAGCAAAACCAGGAAAGTTTTACTGGGGCCTTAGATTAACCCTTATGGAGAACTTCGTTAATTTGCATGTGCACTCCAGTTTTTCACTGCTGGATGGGGCCATCAAGCTGCCGGAATTGGTGGCTAAGGTCAAAAAAGCCGGGATGCCGGCCGTGGCGCTCACCGACCATGGTCGGGTCCACGGCTTCGTGAAGTTTGCCAAGGAATGCACCAAGCAGAAGATCAAACCGCTGCTGGGTTGCGAGTTTTATGTTGATCCGGGCGGCCGGGATCTTCGGGACAGCTCCTACCGGGCCTACCATCTGATTCTGCTGGCCAAAGACAATGAGGGACTGTCCAATCTCTACCGACTTAATACCCTGGCCGATAGTGAAGGTTTCTATTATAAACCTCGGATTGACTGGGAACTGTTGGAGAAATACCATGGCGGCCTGGTCTGCCTGTCCGGCTGCTTGAAGTCTGAGTTGTCTGCCGCCCTGTTCAATCATCAGCCTAAAATTTTCTGGGAAACCTTGGCTTTCTACCGGGGACTCTTTGCCGAAGACTATTATCTGGAAATCCAGACCAACACCACTAAGTGGCAGCTGCTTTATAACTTCTTTCTCAAGACCTTGAGCCAGGAAGAGAACCTGCCCCTGGTGCTGACTACCGATGCGCATTATCTGGATCGAACAGACGCTGAAGCGCATCAACACGTACTGTGCATGCAGACCAACTCTAAGATTGCCGCGCCAAAAATGAGTCTGCCCACCGATGAGTTTTTTTTGTACACCCCGGAGGATATTTATCTCCCCGACCGGGATGAACTGGAAATCCGGGCGGCCAGGTGTACCCTGGAAGTGGCAGAGAAATGCAACGCCCAGATTGTCCTGGGGCAATCTCATATGCCTAGTTTCGTGCCACAAGGAGAAAAATATGGAGCAGAGACCCTCTCAACCCATAGAAGCAGCAACCATAATGGAAGCAGTTCAGGAACCGCCGGCCCCCGCGCAGAAACGCCTGCAGAAGCCTTGGGCTTTACCGGGAAAGGCCAGGTTGCAGGACAGCCGTGGCCATCAGTATGTTACCGATGAGCATGGCTGTCTGCAGCGCCTGGATAAACCTCTCTCTAAGAAGAAAAAGAAACGGCTGCAGACGGCTGCCAAAAGAAAACCATGTCCCTCCTGCCCCTAGAACGTCTGCGCTCCCGAAAATTTACTACTCCCACTAAGGTAGCCCTACCAGCCGGGGCTATCTTCCAGTGTCCTCGTTGCCGTGGTCATCTGGCCTTGATGAATGCCACGGTTTTCTGGACTGACCTTAATTGGTGGGAGGCAGTGGATAGCCTGGGTCTTGATTGGGACGACAAGCAATGTGTCTGTCGTTTTTGCCAGCTGTCTGTAGCGACAGAGCTATGCTACAACGATAACTGGGACACCTTATTTGTTTTGATTAACCTTCCACCCCAAGGAGACTTTCCTTTTGTTTGAACTCTACCGGGTCGTCAACGACTATGCTCAGCGCCAGCTGGAAGTAGGTTATGGCCAAAAAACCCGACACGAATATACCCTTGTGTTGCATGAGGGCTTGGTTTTGTCCTGGACTACTGGTCTTTCCTGCTTACATCCCACTTTTTTGGGACTGCCCTGTATTGAAGGCACCTTCTACGGTAATGACCTGAAGATGGATTTCATGGTGCTAACTGAACTCAGGAAGAAGCTGCGGCCCATTAACCTAACCCTCTCAAAACGAGACCAGGTTATGTACCGCTTGAGCTTTCTTCTCAAAGACCAGGACTCCAGTGGTGATCTCCTGGTCTATCCTCTTTGCGCCCAAGCCGAGAGCTTCCTGGTTTCCACTGCTGATCTAGAGGCCCGGGATCTGATCCTGTCATTTTTGTCTACTATCATGACTAACATCTTTGGCTTTCAGTATAGCAATCATGCAGAAGATTCTGTTTAGCTTGTTTATCCTGCTGCTGGTGGGCGGCTGCGCCGGCTTAACTCCCACGGTAACCACCAGTTCCCCAGTCAAGGTTGGCGCCAAGAACTTTTATGGGGTCATGGTTTCCAGCCGTAATATGTTCGGCTCAAACCTTAAGACTTTGAATACAGTCACCACTGATGAGAACAATGATACACGAGTGGAGCATTCTATTGATGCTGTCAGCCCTGGTTTTTTTAAGGCCCTATTGCCCAGCGGCGGCGTGGCTGGAACTTCTACTAAAACCATCGGTGCACCTGGAGCTTCTCCATAACAGGCAATGCCTGGAAACGTAAAGACCACAGACATCACTGGTAATCAGCCTGGATAGGCATCAAGAAAGGATCAACCATGAACTTACCTGAGTACTTCACCCAACAATGCTGGCAGGGACTTAAGAACCGCGGCCTCGACCAGCGGGAGGAGTACCGTCAGCAACTACAGGCTGAGATAGATCTGATCATCAACCTGGATTTTCCTGGTTATTTTCTGATTGTGCAGGACATTATCCGCTGGGCCCGGAGTCAGAATATTGCAGTGGGACCCGGAAGGGGCAGTGCGGCAGGCTGTCTCTGTGCTTATTGCCTGGAAATTACTGACGTTGATCCCTTAAAGTTCCGCCTGTACTTTGAACGCTTCTTGAATCCTTCCCGGGTAAGTCCGCCGGATATCGATATGGACTTTGCCAAGTCCCGCCGGGAAGAAATCCTGGAGTATCTCCGGGAACGCTACGGCAAGGACCATGTAGTCCAGATCGCCACCTTTAGTAAGATCTTCGCCAAACAAGCCATCCGGGATATCGGCCGGGTCAGGGACGTGCCTTTTAAAACCGTGGATGACCTGGCCAAATTGGTGCCACCACCCATCCAAGGAAAACAACCGAAGCTGGCCCAGGCCTATGCCACTACCCCAGAATTGAAGAAGATCAGAGAACAAGATGATGAGACTGCCCCGGGCAGGCAGATCCTGACTATTGCCGAGAGAATTGAAGGTTTGGAAAAGTCTTTATCCATCCATGCCGCCGGGGTCATCATCAGTGATGTTCCTCTGATAGATCACTTACCACTGGCCAGTTCCAAAGGCACCACGGTCACTCAGTTCGACATGAAGGACTTGGAAGAGTTGGGCTTCATCAAGTTCGATGTCCTGGCCCTGAAGAACCTGGATGTCATCTCTGATTGTGTGCAACTCATCAAGGAGCAGCATGGCCTGGAGTTGGACTGGCGACATCTGCCGGAGTTTGAGGACGAACACCCGGAGGTCTTTGATTACCTGAGGGAAGGTCACTTCGGCGGCATCTTCCAATTGGAGGCCACCTCCGGCATGCGGGAGCTGATCCTGGATTTGCAGCCCCGTAATATCGAGGATCTTTCTATCGCGGTAGCCCTTTTCCGGCCCGGACCCCTGCAAGCCGGGATGAAGGACCATTACCTGGCGGTCCGACAGGGCCGGGAACAACCTGAATATCTGGTGGAAGAACTACGTCCTATTCTGGAAGTGACCCTGGGGCAGCTCATCTATCAGGAGCAGGTCTTGGAGATCTGCAAACAGTTGGCCGGGTTTTCCCTGGCCGAGGCCGACCTGATCCGCCGGGCCATGGGTAAAAAGATCGCCAGGGAGATGGAGAGCCGCCATGAACAGTTTCTAGTCGGCATGAAAAGCAATGGCTTCACTGAGGAAGTAGCGGATGAACTGTGGAGCAGAATTGCAACCCATGCTGGATATTCATTCAACAAAACGATCTCTGAGGAAGCCTGGGTGCTCAGAGCTAACGCCGATTGTTTTACTGACACGCCCTGGATGCAAATTAAAGAGCTGGCTGCCAAATGGAATGAACAAGATGCTCAAGGCAATTACACATCCATAGCCAAGAAACTTAGAGCTAAGAAACTTCAACTTATTCAGATGGATGAGGATGGCTATTGCCGCCCGGGGCATCTAATCGGCCTCCATGATCATGGCATTAAACCAGTTTATGAAATAATTACAGAATCCGGCTATGTTTCTCCGCCGGTTAGCAGAGACCATCGACTAATGACAACCGATGGTTATAAAACTATTAACACTGGACTATCTATTCATGATAGTCTCTTGTTTATGGATAAAAATAAAGGCTGCCAAACTGAGCGAGCTAAAGGTGAACGGGTTAAGCAATGGTCTCGTGGGTATCCCACTTTTGAGGATAAGATTACCGAGATTCGTTATGTCGGCGAGCATCATTGTTATGATTTGGAGATGGATACTGAGGGCCATAACTATGTAGCCAGTGCTGATCCTGAAAAATATCCGCCGGTGATTAGTCACAATAGCCATAGTGTGGCCTATGCCTTCATTACATATATCACCGCCTATTTGAAGACCCATTACCGCTTGGAGTTTTACACAGCCCTCCTGAATAACACCAAGGATGCCAACGAGCGGGACAAGTTCTTCAGCTATTTGCTGGAGATGAGAGAGGCAGGTTACCGTCTGCTGCCGCCGGACATCAACCGCTCCCAAGTGGATTTCAGTATTGATAATGGGGCCATCCGTTATGGCCTCTCCGGGGTACGGAACGTAGGAGAACAGGTAGCCCGGCATCTGGTATTGCGGCGTCAGACTCACGCCGGTGGCTTTGCCAACCTCCGGGATCTGGTGGAGACAGTAGATTCAAGCCAGGTCAATATCAAGGTGCTGGAGGCCCTGGCTTTCTCGGGCTGCCTGGATGAGTTTGCCGGTAACCGCCGCACCTTGGCGGAAAACTGCCGTTCTTTTCTGCAAGCGGTACGCAAGCTCAATACCCGGGTGCCGGCCATCGAAAATAAGTACCACAACACCGTAGAACGAGCTGTCGAGATTGCCGAGCGCCAACCGGCCAAGCATGGTGGCGATAAGCTGGCCGAGAAACTCAGGAAGGCTGAAGCCAAGCGCCAGGAAGAACGTCAGAGCCTCGATGCTGAGTATGAGAAAATCCTCTCTTCATTGGCTGAAAAAGAACCATACACCACTCGAGAGCTGCTTCGTCTAGAGAAGGAATATCTGGGCTTCTATCTATCTGGACATCCTCTGGATCACTATCGTACGGAGATCAGAAAGCGCCAGGCCCTACTGGTGACGGAGTTAGGTTTTCAACAAAGTTCTGTTGTCCGGGTTGCTGGAGCCATCAGCAATCTGAAAGAGAAAATGACCCAAAAGAAGCAGCTGATGTACACCTTTCTCTTGGAAGACGCCCTAGGGGTCGTGGAATGCATCTGCTTTCCAGCTTCCGCAGCACTCTTACAGGGTCAGCTGCAAAATGATGCCTGTGTCATTGTCGTGGGACAGATACGGTCCCGCCAGAAGAATGAAGAATCAGAGAACTTGGAGCTCATTGTTTTCCAAGTGGAACTGCTGGACGCTCCCCCGCCGCCGCCGGAAACACTCCGGCTCATGGTGGAGCTACGGCAATTGAACCAGGAATATTATCAGCAGCTCCTCCAGATACTACGGGAGCATCCCGGTGATCAGCCCTTGCAGATTGTCGGCGTCCCCAATTTGGGGGTAGCTTTAGCGGCCAGCTCCATGAAGGTAAGATACGACGACAGTATCCGGGAGGAACTCAAGAAACTGATTGGGGTTAGCTGCCAGAGCATCCCCACTCTTGGAGAGGAAATTGTCTAATGGAATGGAACGAAATTCATGACAAGGCCTTGCTCGCCATCTATGAGCGCCTGGAAGATATGGACCTAACCGTGGAGGAATTTACCCTCTGGCATGAGGTTTCGAGTGACGAGGCCCTAACCCGGCTCACCTATTTAATAGAAGGAGATCCTATTTGTCCTGCTGTGGCCGACCAGCTGGGGTTGGCCCAGCGGGTCCCCATGAAGTTCAAGCGGACTATGGGAGAGTTCATTGCCCAATGCCACCGGGCTTTAAAAGAAGTTAAGCCCTGGGAAGTGCCGGTATCCTATGCTACTCCCCAGGAAGAAAGTCTAGTCATTGGCCTGAGTGACTGGCATTTGGGTAAGTTCATTCGCCACTCACACAATCAGTATGACATCGGTATTGCCCACCAGCGCATGCAAGAACTGATCAAAACCATTATCCGGCTGAAGGAAGATTTCATCAAGGTGCCCTTAAAGGAAGTGGTCATTTTGATTACTGGAGACATGGTGGACGGCGGCGATATCTACCCGGGCCAGTCCTGGAATCAGGACGTGACTCAAAGCGTGCAGCTTAAAACCATTATTCGCATGTTGTGGGAGATGTTCACCACTCTGTGGCAGCGCTTTAATCTGCCAGTGCGAGTCCACTGCGTGCGGGGAAATCACGGCCGCACCGGCAAATATGCCCCCAGTGACGCCAACTGGGACATCATGTTATACATGGCCCTGACCTTCATGAGCTGGGCTCTGGAGCAGAACGGCGCCGAGCGCCCTGATATCCAGATAACTTATACTCTGGAAGCCAAGGATAAGGTCATTGTCAATGGCAAGTGTATTCTGATTCGGCATGATATGCCGGCCCAGACGGAGACGGCCGCAGCCAGCAGCAAGTTCTCCGGGATCCATGACATTATTCCCTACGACATTATCCTCTATGGTCATCTACATCATCTGGCCTTAGGCTGGCATCAGGGCCGGCCGGCCATCATGAACGGCTGCCTCTGCGGCCCGGATGATCTCTCCGACCAAATGTGTAAACTTAGTGGCCCCATGCAGGTAATGTTCGGGGTCCCGTCTGATCCGAAGAAGCCCTTTAGTTTCTTCTATCCTATCTATCTGAATGAGGGCGTTTCGCATGGCACCGCAAACCTTGAAGACTCCGAAGATTACCCCGGCATCGCTGAAGGAGTTGTTGAATCTACCGACAGGAACAGTCAATCAGTCTAAGCATTACCAGGCCTTACAAATCCTGGGTCTTGCTTTATACGTGGAATATTTGACTGACCTGGTCACTGACCTGGTGCAGCACAACAACGAAATCGAGGACCGGCTGCAAACTCAGGAGAACACCTCTGAATTGTTCAGCGAAATGCTGAAACAAGCTCTGACGAGTAAAGAATATGACCGCCTCTATAAGCAATGTTTGGGATGCTCAGGACCTATGCAGTGAATGTACTCTGCAGCTCATGGGCTTAAGCTGCCGACCGCAGCTAACCATCTTGCATCATGATCCAGAAAATCCCCAGATTACCGGCATGCAGTTTTTTGCCATTCATCAGGAATTGGGAGAGATCCCCATTGATAAGCACAGCTTCATGCTATTGCTGAAGCTGGCGGCAAAGATTAACTCTCTTCAGAAGAAATCCAGTGCTGAACTAACACCTTAAAACTTCACCTGACCTGTCCCCGGGTTTTCTCCTCCCCTACTTGGAGTTGGGGTTATGCGGGATGGTAACCGGCCGGTTTCCGCAGCCAGCCGGCTCTACTTAACGTCGGCGTCGGGGCCAGGTTTGCTCTTCCATATACGGCCAATCTCGCGTCTCCAAGACTGTCCCGCCCTCACTAGATGAGGGTGGGATTTTTACTTTAGAGATGTTTCAGTTGGTCTGCAATGGACAAATTTGCCAAGGAGAAAACTAGGTCATCATGAAGAGGGAGTCAAAAGAGTATGAATTGAATGCCATCTGGCCCGTCTTTTCCTGGTATCGCTGTCTGAACTGTTTGAATGAGTTCCGGCGGGAGCCGGGCTGGAGCATCGGCCACCGGCAGAACGACGGTACCATTAAGAACCTGGAGTATCTTTGTTTGGACTGCGCCCCCACCGAGACAGCAGCACTAACCCTGTATCTTAAAAGGAGTCACTGATGTCAACTTACACGTATATTGCCCCTCATAAGGACATGTGTGGTCGTCCAGACCCAGACTATGATCGCCGGGAAAGCGCCTTCGATGCCCTGGAAGAAGCTCAGGGACATCTGGAAGATGCCTGGGGTTGTCTCCATGATGCCATGAAAGGTTCAGTCTACTTTGAGTCAGACGAAGAAGATGTGAGGCAGATTGAGGATGAAGTTTGGCGGCTGAAGAACCGGTTCGAGAAAATCGTTAACCGGTATCGGCCAATATAAAAAATAATCAAGAGGAGCAAAACCATGGCTGATTGGTTTTACGGCTGCATTTCCTTCCCGGCCAACCGTCTCGATGACGAAGTGCTAAAAATGTTGCAAGATAATGATGTCAACATTCAACGAGTCAACGGTGAGCTCAAGATGCATGATCGGGGTAACACCGAAGTGAATCTCGAAGATGGCCTCTTTACTCTTATTGACCATCAGGCCCGCTATGGAGAGTTCCCTGATATAGAAGAACTGCTGCAAAGCAAAGGTATCCCCTTCGATAGGAGCAGCGCCGGCAAGTACGATTATGATCCGGAGCACAGGATCTACCGGCCGGCCGGGGATAATCAACCAGAAGTTAACGTCACCATGCCTACTAATAATGCTGGTGCCGAAGTAGTAGATGTCGACACGGTGAGGGACCTCATGGAACAGGGGTATGAACAGCTTAAGGACTGGTTGGATAAAAATTACCCCTTCTATCCATCGCTGAGACGCTACGTCACCAAGCAGGAGAAGTCATGAGAGCGTATCAATGCAGCGTCTGCGGCAAGATTGTTGCTCCCGATGAGCGGGAGTTTCATCACTGTCCTGATCTCACCTGGGTTTTATTGGAAGGCATCAAGCTTTATGAAGTTTGGCAGCCGGTGATGATCTACCGATACTATACCGTCTTGGCCCGTTCTGAAGAAGAGGCCATGGAACAATATCAGAAAGGGGCAGGTGAATATCAATTCGGTGACCCCTACTGCGAAGACCCACATGAAGGTAACTGTCAGTTGCTGCCTGGCGCAGATGTTCACTTTTTAGAGGACGCCACTGAAGAACTAACTGCAGATCAGGCCTGGGGTATTTGTCGTATTTGTGGAGACCTGGTCTTTAAGGATGACTGGCGGGACCACCTGATCAGTCATGGGACGGCCTTTGGCAGTACCGATTCTGATCCGGAAGAATTCTTCGACAAAGAGTAAGACTTGACATACGTCTCTCTGAGCTTGATGGAGACCAATTCATGCTGTCTGATTACGGCGGCGAATGGTCTATCAACAAAGCTGAAGAAGTCACAGAACAACTTTTGACAGGAGAAATACCATGAGTCATGGAATAATGGAAGATGACCTTATGATTTCCGGCGGCGGAGTAAAACCTTGGCATGGCCTGGGTATTATTTTGCCTGATCACCCTAACGTGGATGACGCTGAACGCTTATCCGGCCTGACCTGGACGGTTCGTTTAGAACCGGTGCGTTACAATGGCATGCCTATGCCTAAGTACCGACAGTTCGTGATTCGGGAAGACACCAACCGGGCTCTGGGAGTGGTGGGCAATGGATATGTCCCCTATCAGAATAAGCAGATGTGGGAGTTCGTGGAAACCTTTATACAGCGGTCCCACGCCCAGATTGAAACGGCCGGCTCCTTGTGGAACGGCGCCTGGACCTGGGTGCTCTTAAAGAATGGCAGCTTGCAATATATCAATGGCGACACGGTGGAAAAATACTTTCTATTCCGGAACTCCTTTGACGGTTCCTGTTCCATTCAGTGCCTGTTTACCGATGTGCGGGTGGTATGCAACAACACCATCAATATGGCAGTTTGTGGCGCCCGTAATATGTACTCGGTAAAGCACACCCGTAATTCCCAGGAAGCCATGATTGAAGTGGATAAGGCCCTGGATTTCCGGTTCACCTACGAGCATCAGATGGAAGAAGCCATGCAAGCTCTGGCTCGATTCCAGATGAATCAGCAAAGTATCCGGGCGGCCCTCAATGATCTCTATCCTCTGAAAGATGATCATAGGATCAATACCCAGCGGCACAAGAAGGTGAACCGCATCCTTTATTTGGTAGAGTGCGGCGCTGGCACTGACATTTCCGGAGTCAGAGGTACCGGCTATGGTCTGTTGCAGGCCATCATCGAGCATGCTGACCATCAGCGTGACTTCGCCCCGGGCCGGAAGGATATCAACACCATCCGGGAAACCCGCTTTCGTTCCATTCTGTGGGGTGGAGGAGCAGCCCAACTGGAAAAGCAGGCAGCCTTCGAGTACCTACTGGCCAAGGCGGCGTAGCCAGGAGTTCAGTGCCCTACTTGCGCCAATATCTTGAGGCTCTTAGAGCCTGAAAAGAATCTGGAGGTATGGCGATGATTGTTAAGGCTCAGAAAGTTTCTTGTCCGGAGTGCGCTCCCCCAGTCTCTATACCTAAAGACTGGGAGGGCCGCCGGCCGGAAGAAGTTCTAGGTAATGCCTGTTCCGAGAAGTCAGAGATGAAAAATCAGAACTGGCTGGAAGGCATGCGCTGTCCCCAATGCGGCAGCTTGGAACCTTTTACCATCTGTAGTGAGATGTTCGCCTTAGTTAAAGACAGCGGGATTTACGAAGAATGGGCCTATGAATGGGCCCCCACTTCTTTTTGCCGCTGTGAAAAGTGTAACTTTACTGGCATTGCGGCTGATTTTATGGAGAAGGAATATGATGATCCTAAATTCTGCCCCTTCTGTGGCAAAGAAATCAAGGAATGCGGCGCGCTCAACTCGGTCTCCTGGGAAGCTTGCAGTCTGGATGACCATGACAATACGTGTATCATAGAAGAGCATCAGTGCCATATGTGTGGCTTGTCTTTCTGGACGTAGACATGGATCGAACCCATCAATTAATGCCTGAAGGAATACCTCGGTACATTAGGTGCTATGACAACGGCGGCGCCAGTATCGACCGTTATACCGTCGTTTTTACCGGCCGCTACCGGCAGAAGACCGGTGGTGTTTTCTGGTACTTGACTATGAATGCCAAGCCTTTTCATCCCCAGGGCTTTGGTCAGCACGGAGAAAGTAACGTACCGATTGACCGGCCGACTTATGGCCACCTAGGTAAGAAGATCAAGTTCCAGGACTTGCCGGAAGACTGTCAAGCCCTGGTGCGCCAAACTTATATCTATCTGTGGGATATTCCCGTAAAGGAGCACTCCTGATGGAACACCTGGAGAAATTCCTGGTCCGCGGCAACACCGTCAAGATTTATCAGGACGAGTGTCCAGAAAGTCCCCGGGAATGGGATAACCTGGGCACTATGGTCTGCTTTCATTCCCGGTATATGCTGGGGGATAAGCACAATCTGTCGATTGAGGCCTTAAAAGAACTGGTAAGCCGCCGGGATGTTTTAGCTCTACCCTTATACTTACTGGACCATTCCGGCTTAGCTCTCAATACCGGTGGTTTTGCTCATATCGATCCACAAGGATGGGATTGGGGCCAGGTGGGTTACCTCTATGTTACCCATGAAAAGCTCCGACAGGAGTATGGAGTAAAGAAGGTCAGCCGGCGGCTGCGGGAAAAGGCCAAACAGATTCTTGAAGCTGAAATAGAAACCTACAACCAGTATCTGAGTGGAGATGTCTATGGCTATGAAATCGAAGATCCCTATGACAATGCAGGTGATTCCTGCTGGGGCTTTTATGGGCTTGAGGCGGTTCGAAAAGCTGCCAGGGAGGCAATAGAGTATGAGTAATCCATTTAAGATTCCGATTGGCAGCCGGAGTGAAGAACAGAAAGTCAAGGCTATAGCCGAGATACTGGTAGCCAAATATCAGGACTACAGCGACCTGGAACTGGCCCTGGATGAGCTGGTTCATGATGAGAAGAACCGGGAGGCCAGCAGCATTAACAATGGTGGCTATAAAGATCAACTGGAATACCTGCTGAGTCGCGGCTGGACCTTGGAAGAATTGGAAGACCAGATAGAGGACATTCACTGAAAAAGGTCTGGTCCTTTCCAAGGGGTAGCCAGTGAACCAAAGTTGACGACGCTTGATATTATATTAACCTTGGAGTGAGTTCTGAAGTAAAGGAGGATTCATGAGCCGCCGCCGGCTAAGCAAATGCCCAACAGGGAAGACCGGCTTTTCCACTCACCGGAGAGCCATGCACTCGGCTAACAAAATCGCCGACATATCTTGCTCAGATAAAGTCCCAATCAGGGCCTATCATTGTGAGTACTGTGACCGCTGGCACTTAACCTGTCAGCCGCGCAGAAAGGATCAACTTTATGCAGATAGCAGATGCCATCAAAGCCCTCAGTTTGAAACCTGGTGAGAGCTGTCATATCTATGTTGACATCGAAGCGTACCGGCCGGAGGGTTTTTCCCAAGACACCCTTGAGGTCACTACTAGGTACATCATTCATGATTCTCAAAAGAAAAAATACTCCGGTCCTACTTTGGACCACGCCATAGCAGTCTACCTGGGAGATATCAATCCAGAAGATCCTCTCCAGGAAGTACATAACTCTCTGAAGGAGATCCATCCGAAACCTCCTGCCTCAGTGGAGTTTTAATGACCAAACAAATTCCCAAACACGGCACTGAATTTTTCCGCCTAGAGAAGAACCAGGGCGAGACTGACTTGGCTGTTTGGACCAAGCTGGTTCGGTCCTTAAAATCTTCCGGAGTAATTTTGGAAAAGCGGGTCTGTCTGTCTAAACCTACCGTGGTTCACAAAGAGGGTCGGGAATATAGTTGGGGCTGGAAAGCCATCAGCCGGCTGAAACCCTCTGAATTCCCAGCCTATGTCAAGAAGCTTCAAGAAGAGGGCTGGGTTCTCCTTGTCGGCCAACAACGTCTTAAACGGACCATGGGAAGCTAAGTGCTGTTCCAGCAAACCAAGTCATTTTTTTTAACTGTTAGGAGAATTGATGCGACACGACTTAAGATTTTTTCCAGCCATGATTACTGCCACTGATCATGTAGATGCCTGGAAACAGTTCATGATTCATGCCTTGAGGAAAGGCCGCAAATACAAAATCACTTCTGGCTCTCATGCCGGCGGCTACCGCTGGTCCATTGATTCTGCCCAGGCCTACATCCGTTACCCGGAGAGCAGGCCTCTGGCGCCTATCGCCAACCCCGGTTTGATCCCGCCGGTGGGCAAGGTTACGGTAAACGGCCAAGAGATGGATGAGATAGAACATTACTTCCATCATTACGTTTATAATCCACATGGACCACAACCGGGAGAGCATTACAATTACTCGGAATGGCTCTACCCGTTGGTCAACACCGCCATTGATTACTACAGCGAAAAGGGCTTTGGCAATGCCCATGCTGTACTCAGGGTGGGTGATCCGTTCTGCTTCCGGGATTACTTTAAGCCCTATGACAATGAGACATCTCGTCCCACCACTCCGTGCTTGCTGGGCATCGACACTAAGATCGTCGAGAGTAATCTGGACCATTCGTATCACGAGAAGGACGATCTGCAGCGGCACTTCTTGATCTTCTACGTGATGTACCGGTGCCTGCCTGGAGATACCCCGGTCTTTGTCAAGAAAGACGGGGTTCCGCAGATCATGAACATGGAAAGTATTTATGCTGCCCAGAGAGATCACAGCTTCCAGGTGGTCTCAGTTGAAAATCAGCATGACTTGAGATGGGCTGATATCAGTCAGGTAAGCAGTCGTTACCGCGATGATATTGTCACAGTTAAGATTACCGGCGCCGCCCCTTTGCGAGTTACTGCTGACCATCGGATCCCTGTACTCGAGGAATCATATGATGAAGCAGTAGTTGTGATGAAGCCAGCTATCTCGCTTAAAGCAGGTGATGTGGTTTTGGAATCTGGCAGTCTAGAAAGGCTGGTAAACGGTGGCGTTGACTCCTTCGATCTGATGGAAGTCTTCGCTGATCTGCGTGACCGGGAAGACTTGACCATCAAAGGCTGGACTACGGAAAAGCCCCGCTTCTATCCCATCTCCAAGGATCTGGCCTATTTTATGGGCCTCTGGCTTGCGAATGGCTGGTACCACCAGGATGAGACCAGCACTTTCCTGTGGGTAGTGGTGGCCGATACGCAAGCTGAAATCGAAGTCCGGCTGAAAGGTTGGTTACAAGAGGAATTCAGTTATACCCCGATAGTGGAGCAGTGCCAGGGCTACCGGGTATTGAATATCCAAGTAGCTTTTCTTACCCAATTGTTTCAGAGCCTGGGCTTTGTGCATGGCGCTGGCGAAAAAGAATTGCCGTCCCTGGCTTATTCCCTAAAGCCGGAACTGCAGGCCGAACTGCTGCAAGGCTGGTTTGACGGCGATTCAGGAGTAACCATGAATCGAACCTTTACCAGTCAGATATGCTATCTGATGAAGTGCATCGGCCAGCACAGCACCTTCGGTATCGAGAAACCACGGAAGGTCTTCTCTCCTGGTAATGACCGCCATACCGAGTCCAAGGACTGTAATTCTTTACAGCCCTTCCGTAGTGGCGGCCGAGGCAATAAACCTTCCATATGGTTCGGCAATACCATTAAGCGGCGGGTTAAATCCGTCAGTTTGATTCAGGAAAGCGGCATAGTCTATGACCTGGCCGTAGCTGATGGCAGCCCTTTGTTTTTCGCTGGTACCACTCCGGTATTAGTGCACAATTCCTGGGACCTGTTTGGCGGCTTCCTCACCAACATGGGCGGCTTCCAGCTGCTCAAAGAGTTCATGGCTGATATGATCACGCTGAATTCCGGCAAGAAAGTTATTGCCGGGCCCAGTATCGTCATGTCGAAGGATTTACATTTGTACTCTCATCACGAGGAAGCCGCGAAAGCATGGCTCGGGATGTAAATTTTTTAAAGGAGCAACTTGCTATGGCTAAAGGTAGTGATCTGGTTAAAATACTGTTGCCGCATGCACAGCGCAACGACGATTACGTCTTCGGAGCGGAGGTTCCTAAGGATGACCCTGACTGGTCAGGTCCCTGGGACTGCGCGGAGTTTATTGCCTGGGGGATTTATCAGGTCTCCGGCCGTTTGTACGGCTGTGAAAATAATGAAGGCAATCCCCATTACGCCAATGCCTATACTGGTTTCTTCGACCGGGATGCTGAGAACTTAGGTAAGAAGATCAGTATCAATGAGGCAGCCCGGATTGCCGGTGCGGTTCTCTTAAGGGCTCCAGGTTACCACAGCATAAAAACCGGCCATGTGGCAGCCAGTGACGGCAAGGGGGGCACCATCGAGGCCGCCGGCACTAAGGAAGGAGTTATCCAGTCTCATATTAGCGGACGGCCTTGGTCTACGGGGATCCTAATTCCCTGGATAGAATATACCGAAACGGCTCCAGAGGTAGTAGTAGTTCCACCTGCACCTGCCCCGGGTTTTACCCGTCTGGTATTTCTGGACCATCCCAATATGCAGGGTGACGACATCCGGATGATTCAGGCGGCCCTCAAGAAAAAGGGTTTTCAAATAGATGTGGACGGGGTTTGGGGCGAGTACTCTGCCGATGCCCTCATTGCCTTCCAGAAGCAAGTGGGTACCATCGCGGACGGTATCGTTGGGCCCAAGACCTGGGCTTTACTGAATACGTGAATCTTTAAGCTACGGCGGTGCTGATAGTTATGAAGAACTTGGTGGAAAAGACCATAATCTCCTCCGGGGAGTTAGACACCCTTGCCTTTAGGCGAAGGCTTTAGCATTTTTTTTCCTTGACAAACCCGCTAAAGTGTCTATACTGGATATTATGAAGTTAATTGCCCAAGTCAAAATGATTCCTTCTCCAGAACAACATGCCGCCCTGCTTGAAACTATGAAGCTGGCCAATGCTGCGTGTAACGTTATTAGTGAAGCGGCTTGGGAACAAAAAACTTTTGGCAAATTCGCTTTGCACCACTTGACCTACCATGCGGTCAAAAAGGAATTTGGCCTCACGGCTCAAGTCGTGGTGCGTTGCATTGCCAAGGTCGCTGACGCCTACAAACTTGACCGAAAAACTAAACGTATCTTCCGGCCCCTGGGCAGCATCGCCTTTGATGACCGCATTCTGCGCTGGTATTCTGACCATGTGTCTATCTGGACCGTGGCTGGACGACAAAAGATCCCCTTTGTTTGTGGTGAGCGCCAAGCCGCCATGCTTCTGAATCGCCAAGGGGAAAGTGACTTGGTTTTCCGTAAAGGCCAGTTTTACCTGTTGGCCGTCTGCAATGTCGAAGAACCTGATCCCATAGACGTTGATGGCTTCTTGGGTATTGACCTGGGCGTCGCCAACATTGCCACAACCTCTGATGGTGAAATGCTTTCGGGGAAAACCATCAAAAAGGTTCGATACCGACATCGGCGCTTGCGCCAAAAACTGCAAAAGAAAGGGACTAAAGCCTCTCGAAGGCGTTTGAAAAAACTCTCCGGCCAGGAGCGCTGTTTTGCCACTGACATCAACCACTGCCTGAGTAAACGCATTGTAGCCATAGCAAAAGGCACTGGACGCGGGATAGCTTTGGAAGACCTTACACATATCCGCACCCGGATCACGGCTCACCGCTCCCAACGGGCTACTTTGCACTCTTGGGCTTTTAGTCAACTTAGGGCTTTTATCGAATATAAAGCCCAACTTACGGGAGTCCCGGTAATTACAGTCGATCCCCGAAACACTTCCTGTGAGTGCCCGAATTGTGGCTGCATTGCTAAGCAAAACCGATCCTCTCAATCTCAATTTCGTTGCACGTCTTGTGGTTTGTTGGGCCACGCCGACGTGATCGCTGCGAGAAACATTGCTCGCAGGGCGCAGGTCAACGCGCCATACGTCTCGGATGCCAGGTTAAGCCCTCCGACTTTAGCCGGATGTCTGGCAGCGCCAGGGACAAGCTACCGGCTTTCAGCTGGTAGTAGTTGACGCTATCAGATCTCATCAAGAGTACGGTGGCCTGGAAAGAAAAGAAACAAGTCTGGAAGATTAAAAGCTCCAAGTCAGCTTTTATTCGGTCCTGTTATCGAGTATCCCAGATCCTGAAGACTAAGCCGGTCCGGCTCATCAAGGCCAGTGACCTGCAGAAGGTCTATGACCACCATCTCCAGATGGGCAATAGCCAGACTACTGCCCGGGTTGCAGTGGGGGTCCTGAGAGAATTGTTAGCCGAAGCCATGCGGCAAAAACTGATCCAAAGCCTTCCGGTATGGTCACCGCCAGTGGCACTACCATCAGTAGAGCCGATTAAAAAATCAGAGCACAAATCTTTCTTCAGCCGCCTATTACGCTGGCTGAAATATGAAACTTGGGCATGAGTTGACTCGTTCATTGTTTGCGGGGATAGCACAACAGTAGTGCGCTCGCCTTCCCGGCAAGAGGTCCAGGAGCGTAACCTGGTCCCCGCTCCATTCCTGAAGAGGAAGCATGAGACAATGCTATCATGTCTGGGAGCCTATTCCTGGCTGGAGCGGCAGATACCGGTGCAAGCACTGTAAAGCCATCGGTTATCGGCAAGCTGCCGTATTACCAGAAGCATTGAACGGGGGATGGTTATCCCCTACCGCTGCCAATGTAAAAACTGTAAAGCTCCGGCCCAGGTTGCCAATAAACATGGGGAGAAACGCTGTTTCGAACATTGGAAGCAGCGCCGCAAGTGAAGGAAAAAGGAGGACTATAACCATTACCATCGACATGACCAAATTGGCCAAGCATCTAAATCTCTGCCACAAGAATCTGAAGAGCAGCCGGGTTAAGGTCTGTGCGGAGTGCCCCTTTGAGGACATAATTATTCAGTATCACCCAGAGCTGGCTGAATTTTTCGAAGCTAAGCGCCGCCAGATGGAGAGACCCCGAAGGGAAGGTAATTAGTTATGAGTTTTGGGACAGACTTCGATGGCTGTCTATTCCATATGTCACAAATAATTCAGGAAGTGGCCCTGGAGGAATTCGGCCGCCCGACTCCAGCGGGCATCATTGCCGGCTACAATTCCGGATCAAAGATCCGGGTTTTACATAACAATATAATCTGCAACAGGAGGTGATGCCGCACGCTCACTGAATCGCTAGTCCTGGAAGTTCTGACCGCCTTGGGTTTTCGCCAGTCGGATTTCAGATTACCTTCCTGGGCCAAGAAGATTATCAGAGAGCATCCAAACATTACTGATCTGGTTACCGCGGGCACAGTTTATGAAGTGCTCGGCGGCCCTCTCACTGCCCTCATTGGTTTAGGAGTTCTGGGCAGTTTCCTGGTTGTTAGACTTTACCGGGACTGTCACTCAGGATTCAGGCCAGCGCTCAGACGCACCGAGGGCAAGCTGAGAACAAGCAGAGTATCGGTTCCTGAAGAGGCTTTTCTATTTGAGAGCCTATTTCCCAGGCTGGTCCTGAGAAGAATATGAACCTCTAAGAGGGCGGCGATCCGACAAGGAGGACCGTCCTCAGTTTTAAGGATCAGTCCCGATGTCAGCAAAGATTGATTATTTTGAAGTCCATGCTCAATTGAGAACCCACGATAATCTGGATGAAGCTTATCTGCCAACTTCTGAATATTTAAAAAAGGCCATCAATCAAGAACTTGTCAAGCGGCGGCTGACTACCGAACAGGTGATTACTATCCAGTTCAACTCCGAAATGCACCTGCCTCCGGCAGTGGTCTGGTACCGGGAAGGTGATAACTATCTGGGCTGCGGCCGCTGTCATGACTGTGGCACTATTTTGCAACCATTTCAAAACGGCTTGGAGTGGTGTCCGGCATGTGAGAGTCCTCGCAATTATCGTTCACATACCAGCCGGGCCAGTGGTGACATGGGTCCTTGTCCAAGCTGGGACGAGTTTGATAAAGATCAAGCTATGCTAGAGCACATTAATGACCGAGGCAGCATTCACGTGGAAGCTTACACTTCTGAGGAAGCCGAGCGGAGGGAGTGTTAAGATGCGTCAAACTCAGATCAGGCACTGGTGAGATATCAATGAAAAGTTTAAGTGTTCTGGGTAAAGGCCGCTTCCGCATCGAAATGGACGAGTGTTGGAAGTTTGAAACCCCTGAGAATAAAAAGGAACTGAAATACTGGATGGAGAGAATTCCCTGCGCCGGCGGCGCCTTCATTTCCTATTTCTCTGAGAAGCCAGTGATTCTGCAACTATGGAGTCCCCGACTCAAGAACCTCATGAATATCTACCGAACTTTACGGGAGGAAAAGGGCGTTACCATGGAACCCATGGAAGGGGAAGGCATCTTGTTTTTCCCCCCTCAGCATCTGGCCACCGTAGCTGACCTGTGTGGGGCCCGCAAGAAACGACAGGTCTCTGAGGCCCAGAAGGAACATCTACGGAAGATCGGCAAGAAGCATCAGTTCGAGAAGGGCAACATTCCTCTGATAAAAAATAAAAACAGCGGCGTACAGACCTCCATGAGACCTCAACAGCCGACGATTGTTCCTAAAGGCAGGTAATCTCATGCGTGTAAAGAAAATGCCTACTTGAATGACGATCATCTTACCCCAGCCGTGAAGGACGTCAGCAAGTGTGAGTCATGTGGAAAGAAAGTCAGGTTGGGAAAATATCAGGATTCAGCTATGGAATTTCAAATTGGCGACAAGGTTAAGTGGAGGTCTCAAGCCGGTGGCAGCTGGACCGTCAAAGAAGGCTGCATTATTGCCGTCGTCCCTGCTAAGAAACGGGCTAGAGATTATATTCCTGAAGCCTATCATGACTGTCAGAGAATGTTTGATGGCTTCCCTCGTCCAAAGAAATCCTATCTAGTGGAAGTTTCCGGGGGGAAAACCGCCGAGGCCAAGCCGCGGCTTTACTGGCCGCATGCCAGTAAATTGGAAAAGGTGACCTGAAAACAATGTGTGACGTTGAACTGAAATGCCGCATCATTGGCAAAACTGAAGATGGTCTCCAGGTTAAGACCCTGCCGGAGGATGGAGAAAGCACCTTCTGGGTGCCGCGTAGCTGCGTCGGGGTGGTAGAGGAACCAGACGGAGTCATTACCTTGGTCCTGTCAGAGTGGCTGGCCCGGCAAAACGGAGTGTATTAATGTTGGAAAAAGCCTTACATCTCGCCGTGGAAATACATAACGGCCAAAAGGACCTGGCCGGGCTGCCTTACATCCTTCATCCCCTCCGGGTCATGCTGAAACTGGACACTGAATTGGAGATGACCATCGGAATACTCCATGATGTTGTAGAGAACGGAGGCTGGCCGGCTATCGGACTACTGAGCGAAGCCAACTTTCCTCAGCCGGTTTATGAGGGCTTAAAGCTGCTTACCCGAGACAAGCCCATGGACTATGAAGCCTATATTGACCAAGTCATGACCTCGACTATCTCCATGAAGATCAAGCTGGCCGACCTGGAGGATAACACCGATCCGGAGAGGATAGCTGCCTTGATCGAGCAAGGCATGGATCCTGATCTGGTCTGGGCTCGGCTGCATAAATATAAGGCCGCCATGGCCCGCATCAGAACGGCTCTCTCACAGCGCAAGCCGGTAGTTTAGGCTGTTAAAATTATACGCCAAGTAAAACAGAAAGCCCCTGAACCAGTTAAAGTTCAGGGGCTTTTCGCTTTTAGAAAGATATCTTTCGCTCAAGATCAATCTGGAAGCAGACAATTATTCTCTATATACGCCGTGTTGCTACAGATACTTTCCAAATCCGTTCGTGGTGTCGTGAAGGAGACGCTTATTCATGCTGTTTTTTTTGCTGAAAGTTAGCCATCTCTCTGAGCTCCTGCATCAGGGCATTGAAATGCCGCCGGGTGGTGTCTTTATCTCGCTTTAAGACCTCGGCGATACTGCCGATGGAGAGGTCCAGACTGTAATACAGATACAGGAGATAACGCTCATAGACCGTCAGATCCCGAAAGAGGGGGTCATCGGTCTGCTGCACCCAGGATAAGTTCATCTCGCTAAGGCCTTCGTATCTCTCATCATCCGTGTACCCCAGGTAATCAAGGAAGCCAATTTCATTGGCCCCTTCCAACATGTCTTCGCAGGGGTGCGTAGCGTCATGCCGTTCTATCCGGTAAGGATTTTGGACATCGAAATTAAGATAAGAGGTACTATTATTGGAGCTTTTACGCCCCAGCCAGTCTCTGATCTTCCAACGCAGCCGGGTGGTCAGGAACCCCAGAGAGTTCAGACCCTTCTCAGCTTCGTATTCTTGCAAGCACTCGAGGAGCAAGACTACCAGATCATTGTAGACATCTTCTTCTTCCAAAAAGCTGGTGCGCTCCCCCATATAGGCAATGACACTATTGGCGGCCCGCTGATTCTTGTCCTCTCCATAGAGAAACAAGGACAGAAGCTGGATGGTGTCATAGTTGATTAAATAGGGAGAACGGTCGCCCTTGAGCACGCGGGTGTATTTATGCAGCAAAGGGTGAAACTGCAGGACAATGGTGGCCAAAAGGTCTTTATTGCCATTCTGGTAATCCTGCACCAGGGCGTTGAGTTGATCAATATCTAACTCTTTGATATTTTGCAGGTCGGAGTCTTTATAAGGTAGAGGCATGGCTGGGGCTGGGGGCCAAAAGAGCGGCGGCGCCTTTACGGGGCTTGGTCTTTTTGACAGTCTCCTTAGGGGTGGATTTGGGGGGACGGCCTTTTGGTTTCTGGGGGGACACATATTGATGCAGGACTTCAAACTGGGTCGCGCTAATGATCTGTAACTTCAGACGCCAGGCACGTATGGCATTGTTCCAGACCCATAACTCACGCACCCCATCCTTGGGGATAGAGGTATTGAACATCTTGCGGCGCTCGGCTGGGTAGGTTTGATTAGTGGGGTCTTTTTCCCGCTTAATCTGGATCATCCGGGGACCCTCGCCTTCTTTCCAGGCCACCACATCGAATGACCCCTTGCTGGAGGCGGCTCGTATACAGGTGTAGCCTTGATTCTTCAAGGCATCTATGCAAGCGTACTCTTTACAGCGGCCTTTTATGTAATTGGAAGTCATCTTAGATCTCACGCATCATTTCCAGCTCGTGGGCTGGCAGCTTGGTGATCATGTTTATGGTAACCACTAGCATTTCAGTGCTGTTGGGGCAAAGGGCCAGCAGGTCCAGACCTTGGCCATCTTCGAACATGGCGGTGGAAAGGTTGTCATCCGCCAGGATAATGTCCCGCATCTTGGCGGCCAAAGCCCCCAGGCTTTGAACGTTTTGTTTGGTTTCAGGATCATCCAGTATGGTCTGGGTGAATTTTTCCACGGCCAGTTCCCGGCAGCTACCGCTGTCACTCATAAATCTTTTCCTTCGAGCCACTCCCGGGCCCTGCCGTTGTAGGCTTGAATACAGCGGCGGATATAGCTATGGGGAACTCTACGCTCGATGTAGTTTTTGCTGTAGCAATCAGCGATCTGACTGACGGTTTTGGCACCCATCTTCAGGATGCGCTGGTTCAGAAATTGAATGGTGAAATGCAGGTTGGTTTCCGGATCGGCCAAATCTTCGGGTTTCCCCGTAAAGCCGAGCCGCTGGGCAACGATATAGGGGACCTGCCAGGGTCCATAGGAATTAGCGGCTGCTTCACCGTAAGTCTCGTAGGCTTCTTGAACATACTCTTTTTTCCACTGGCTGCCGCCAGGCAGATAGGCTGGTTCACCCTTGGGCTTGGGTTTGGTGCCCATCTTAGATTCACAATAGAGAAGAGCGGTCAGCAGGACTTGAGAGTCAATGTCTTTGCTGATTTTCAGGCCGTTGGCCTGGGATTTAATGAGCTGTCGCAGCAATTCTTGCTTTCGCATTTTTCTTCAGTTGCTCCTTCTGTCGTTTGTAGTTCTCTCGTCGACACTGGCGAGCCGCAGCTTTATAGGCCGGGCTGGAAAGAATGAACGAGCGGTGCTTGGGTGGCTGGGGCTCTGGTAGACGCTGGTTATGGTCAGTGGTAGACTCCTGAGCCAAGTGCTCTAAAGCCAGGTCCTGCAGTGCTTCCGGATCTAAACTTTCCCCGGGCTTGACCCTGAGCAGCCGGATGCCCATAAGAGCACAAACTTCTTCTTTGCGCCGGTCTCTTTGCTGGGCGGCCCGGAATTCCTCTTCATCACCATGGAAATAACTGGAGAATTCTTCGTGCTGACTGCCGTCGAACTCGAAGGCTAACTGCAGTTCCGGCAGGTAAAAGTCAAGGCGCAGGCGCTCACCGATACCGTATTCTTCTTCCAGACGGTAACCCGGAAAGGTGGCGGTGAGTAAATGCTTGAGATGCAGCTGGCCGTGAGATTTTTCCCGAGGCAAGACCAGGCCGAATTGCCGGGCATAACGTTGTACCGTGCCCACACTGCAGTTGTAATATACCGCGATTTCCCCAGCTGTCCAGCCGGCCAACGCCAGGGTCTCCAACTCCTCTGATAGAGCGGCTTTTACCGTCGGCAAGGGTTACTCCTCCGGAACAGATTTGTCTTTATTGGTCATGATATTGATAATCTCTTCATGCTCCTGCCGGCCCGGATCAATGCCCATGAAATGCAGGGGTTGCTCTACTGGAGATCCACAGGCAATACAGACGTAGATATAATAAACGCCATCACTTACCGGCATGACCGGGCTGCCGATAACTGTGTTTTTCTCGGCATTCCAACGGGCCACTATTTTCTGTTCCAGATAGGGACAGCCGCAGCTGCAAATCAGTTGGTTAGGGCGCTTGGGCGCCGGGCTTTGAATGCCGCCGTAGGGATTATATCCCCCGGTGCTCTTGATGAAAGTGTCATGGACCATACTAAACTCCTTTGTTTTTAGAGGCTTGATCTTGCAAGGCTAAAGCCTTATCTCTTTCTTCCTGGCTGACCGGTTCGGTGTCATCATCTTGTAAAGTGAATTTGATCTTACCGGTTCGGTCTTCAAACTTAATGATATCACTCATGATTACGGTTCCTCACACCATGCAGCTTCCCTGCAGTGTGCAGGTTGGACAAGCATGCTTGTTGGGATACAACAATTCTTTATGAACAGCCTGAAGAAGACTACTGACCATCAAGCGGCTTTTCTCTTGAAACGCCGCCGTGGGATACAAGCAGGTATGCGACAGGTTTAAGGCCCGGCCGAAGCACAGCACCTCGATGATCGTCGGCCGCACGCCGATATTTTGTTCCACCATCAAGCTGGCAGCCCTTAAAGATAAGTCCCGGGTTAATTCATTGACACTGATGGTTTGACGGATATCCACCAGGGAGATCTCTTGACAACGACTGCTTTCGCAGAGCACCAGAGGAATTTCCCCACAGACAACATGATCTTGTAGGTGCAGGAGATAAGGCAGGTTGACGGCTATCACCTGACGGGTGTCGGCCAGGTAATACTGGTAAATATCATTAAAAACCAGCAAGACAGCATTGCTGTCCTTACGAGCCTGCCGGTCATCCAGGTCATGGATGCTCCACCAGGATCGATTCCAGATGTTTTGTGCTTCTTCCCAGGAAATCTTATGGCCTAATTCAAGCTGACGGCTGTAAAGGTAGATGATGAGATTTTTGAGAGTAATGATGATTGGTGATAGGGAGGAAGGAAGACCGCCTTCTGTCCGGTGAAACACCGGACAGAAGGCGAAGCTTTGTAATTCGTTTAGGTTGGTTCGCACGCCTGGTCCTCATTGAACTGGGGTTGATCAGTGATAACCTTGATGATCACGAAGTTGATGTGCTTGCCATCAATGATACGGCGCAGGCTGCTTTGTTCCCGAGACACCCGGGCGCCGCCGCTCTTGATATCAATAAAGTCCAGCCGGCCAGGGTCATCTCCGTGAGGGAACTTGATCCCGATAAAATCGGTGATGCTGTTAAAGGGCAGCAACCGGTCGTAAGTGGCGTTCAATTGCAAGTAACTGATATGTTCGGCCACGGTGCCTTTGAGATGGTTGAGGTCACCCTGAATGGAGCGCAGTACCTGCACAGGAACGGCACTCATCTTATTATCAAGGGCATTCAAACAGAACATCAGATTATTGCCCATCTCCTGCAGTTTGTTCATCTGTTCCATAGTCTGCTGGGTGAAATGGCCCATCTCTTTGATTTTGTCTCTACGCCAAGCAATCAACCAGATTATGGCAAAGCTAATCGACGTATAGAGGATCAAAATAATCAGGCCGATCACGACGTACTGGGTCATTTTTTCACCACGGGCACCACTCGAGGCAGGTTACCGGTGTCAGGCTGCGGCGGGGCATAGGGCTTGGATGGGGTGGCGCTGGGGCTGCCCCCGGTCTTTTTATGCCAGAGCTGACCGCCTGGTTCCAACTGGGGCATGATGGGTTCTTTACTCATGACAAGCTCCTTACTTCTTGGGCGGCACTACCCGGCTCAGGCCGGAGTTGGCGATGCTCGGGAACGGAGTCTTTACCCCGGCCGGCAGGATAACACCACGAGCCGGATCTACCGGCCCCAGGTTATATTTGACTTTTTTCTTCCTGGTTACTGATGGTTGAGGAACAGCTTCTTTAGAAGCACTCATAACTGAAAACTCCTTAACAGTTAGCGACGCGGGGCTGGGGATTCTGCTTGGGCACTTCGGTGCCACTGCCGTTTTTCCACAGCACTTTGGGTTTGATGTTGTCATTGGCTTCTTTGGCCCGAGCCTGGCGCAGCAGCACTTCATCATTGGGAACAATCTGAAACTGCGCCTTATGGGGCACCATGTCGATATACAGGGAACGGCCTTTGAATTTATTGACCTTGCTCTTCTCAAAGATCCATTCCACGGTGGGCAACTTGTTGCCGTCCTTATCCAGATGGAAGAACTCGGTGTTCTGCTGCCGGGCATGCATGTCGTTATAGAGATGCATGATGATGTTGGCATCATGAGGAATGCCACTGGAACCTTTCAGGTCGTTGTAACAGGGTTTGGTATCCGGCTTTAGCTTGGTGTATTCCTGGGTCATGATACCCATTACCTGGTTTTGTTTCAGGATGCGCTTAAAGGCCGCCGAGGTTTCCCGCAGCCGGTTATGATCTTCTTGGCTCTCACTGGTGCCCAGCTTTTCCAACAGACTGAAGTTATCCAGGATATAGATGAGATCCCGGTCCGGCAGCTGTTCCCTATAATAGCTTAACAGACTGTCAATAATGTTCAGGTTGTAGCCAATGCTGGTATCTTTGACGATGATGCGCTGTTGCTTGGCCAGAGTGATCAGCCGGTCATAGGCGATCTTATGTTTCATCTGGATGCCAGGATCAAACCTCATGTGATAATTAGGGTTCATGAGCCAGTTGAGTTCGATATCACCGGCTTCGTCCCCCAGCAGATGCATAAGCAGTTTGGTCACCAATTCCTGGCGGTCATCATCGATAGTGTGAAAAATCACCGTGACATTAGGATTATGCTGCACAAACTCTATAGCCAATTGGCTTAAGAGATTGGTTTTACCGCAGTTAGGCACACCTCCCAGGATGACCATGGCACGCTTAATAGCGGCGCCGGAGAAGATCTGCTCCGCAGCCTTTAACTTGGGACCCAAATGAAAGATCTCTTCCACCGGAGCCTTACTGCGCTCAAAGTTGGCCTGGACTTCTAAGGCATCCACAAACTCCAGGGAAGACACCAGGTCCCTGTTGTCCAGCTTGTCCATGTCTTCCAGCTGCCGGACTGTCTGACGCAGAGCCAAGGCAGCGTTATCGGTGTTTTGCAAGGCTTCCCGGACGCCCTGTTTAATGACGGCTTCTTTATGATCCCGGCGCTCGGCTTCCTTGACGTTGAGTTCGCGCTTCAAGTCAGCGAAAATGGAGTCAAAATGAAAGCCAGTGCGCAGCGCCAATTCTTTAGCCATTTGTTCCCGCTGGATGGCCTTGGGCTCGTTGACGATGATGGGGATCATGGCCTCACAGATATCCCGGCCTTCGGTGCCGGGAGCAAAGCGGTCCAGGCGCCAGGAAAAAGCGCTTTGCACTTCCAGTTCTTTCCAGGCTTCGAGACCCCGCTGCCGGACAAACTCATCCGGATCCAAATCATTAGGGATGGCCAGAACCCGGATGCGCAGGTCTTTGGTGCCGGCCAGGTACCCTTCGATCAGTTTCTCGGTGCGTTTCTGGCCGCCTTTGTCGCCATCCAGGGCCAGGACCAGATCCCGGTACCCTAGCTTCAACAGTTTCTGCAAATGCTTTTCAGTAAAGGCCGTACCACCCAAGGCGACCACATTAGTAAAACCCTGCAAGAACAGGGTCAGCCGGTCGGCGTAGCCCTCTACGATATAAAGAGGCTGGCTGTTCCTGCACTGATGCAGACCGTACAGGCGTTCACTCTTCCGGTAGATATCACCCCGGAGTAACGTAGCGGTATTGATATATTTACGATCGTGGTCCCGCTCGGCGTTATAGTTAAGGTTACGGCCAGCAAAACCGCAGGGCCGCCCATATTCATCCTGAATAGTGAAGATCAGGATGTCCCGGTTGAAGATCATGCTGGGCCGATGCTCAGTGAACCCCAGATCTATGGCATTGAGAAAGTCGGCTTCCCAACCTTCATCTAACAGGTGCTGATAGAAGGTTTGAAAATCAGGGACACAACCTACTCCCAGGTTTCTCACTCGCTTAGCATCCCAGCCCCGGCGCTTGATCTCGGCGGCGGCCCGGGGACTCAGGGGAGTGCCGGCCACATAATCAGCCGCGGCTTGATAGGCCTGAAAAATCTTTTGCCGGTATTGTTCGTCCGGAGTCAGCGGCCGCAGCTTGATGGGCACCTCAAAGAGTCCAGCCAGATAGGCCAGGTTGTCGGCAATAAAGCCAGGGCCAGTTAAGGGCTTGCCTTCCAGATAATGGGCGGCGTGAAAAATATTAAAGCTTTCCTTGCAGCCATGACAATAAGCCAGCCCAGGTTCTTCCGGGATAATCCGGCAAGAAGGATGATGGTCTTCGTGCTCTGGATTCAGGCAAAGAAAATGCTTGCTGTCACTTGCTTCGATACCCTGCTTTTCTAAATACTGAACCAAAAAAGGTTTCAGTGCCTCTACCACATCATCGTAGTTATCGATCATACAATCCCTTTCTTAATATCCACCCACCGGCCATTTATCAGCACCTGATTACCAAAGATCAGATGCTGGCGCCGGAGAAGCAAGTCTAATTTATCTTCAATGGTTTCCAGTAATTCCCTGAGGGATTTGGAGTCAGGCGTCTCGGCTTGCTGATCTTTCTTTAGAGCCTGAAAGGGAAAGGAAGAAGGATTCGGATTGTCTTTCATTCACGCTGCTGCCTCTTGTTCATCCACTTCCAGCGTTTCTGTTCCTAATCCTAAATCTTTGACATCTTGATTGTTCAGAGCGCTGACGTTCCAACAGAGATTACAAAACCCGCAATAACTGCATTGCCAATCTGCCTTGCGATACTTCAGACGGTCCGGGTGGCGCTTGAAACCCTTGGCGTTTACTTGAGAAGCCAGGCCTTGCTCAATGCGGGCGGCCATTTCCTCCTTGGAGTAATAGAGCCGGTAGTCTCGATTAGGTATCTCCCGCTGCTGGAAATGCTCCCAGGCTTGCCGGTAGCGGTCATAGATGCCGTTCAAGGAAAACTTAGGGAAGGTTTGACCATTGACAATGGGGTAGATTAGCCGGCCGCTGCCGTTATCTACTTCCTGATACTCGATATCAAAGTCCCGGCGGTCCATCGAGCCCCGTTCCATGTAGGCCATCTTGAAGCCCTGGATCATCTCCTTGAACCAGTCCACATAAAGAAAAGTCTGCAACAACTGGTCCATCTTGGGGAAACCCGGTTGGGTTCGGGTTCCCATGATCTGGGCCCCGGCGTAGTAGCCATAGAAGCTTTTAATTTCCACCCCAATCAGCATGTCGGGCTCTTCCGGATTCCGAATCACCACATCTAACTCTCCAGAAAGATTGAACTCCGGATTATACCACTTGACATGATCGTCGTACCAGATGCCGGCCTGCTTGCACTGTTCAATAATGGCTGCTTCCACAAGCAGTCCCATTTGAAAGATCCACATAGCCCGGGCGTTTTCCGGGTTGGTTTTCTGGGTATTAGTCAGGCGGTAGTAGACTTGACGCAGGCAGCGGCCATGAATTACTCCATCAGTGTCAATCACCGAGGCTTCTGACGGATACAGATGAGGATGACGGAAACTAGGAATGCGTTCCTGGGTAATATTATGGTCAAGTACATCGAAAAGACGAAATCGTTTCACGTTAATCTCCTAACAATAGGTAATCCTCTTAGTTGTAATCCTCTGTTTATAAGATAAGACTGCCAGATGTTGTTGTCAATCTTATTTTCCTTCTAAGACTGCAATTCTGGCTTCCAGGGCAGCGAGGCTGGTTTGCAGGTCTTGTGTTTCAGATTCAGTCAACAAGGCCGCTTGTTTAACTGTCAACTTGCTAGCCATGCTGTTTACTTGAGCCTGTAAAGTTGCCACCGCCTTTTGGAGCTCAGCTACCTGAACATCTAAAGACATAATTAATTCCCCTTCGCCAGGCATTCTACACACTGACGTAACTTGCTAACTTGTATAGGCCGTTGCAGATGTGCTACTTTATATTCTTTCTGACTCTGATGCTCATACGACAGAGCTATCATCGGTGTTTCCCGGTGACCATTTGATTTAGCATATTTAACTACTTCAGAACCTGATGCTCCAGCTAAAAGATCGTTAACGATGATCAGATCGGGATGTGTGTGGCCGAGGATTTTCAGGCCGTCCGCCATGGTGGGAGCTGTCTGACATTTAAAACCCATGGAAGTCAGATGTTTGGTTAAAAAGTTCTGCATTGCGGCTTCACTGATGATAATGAGGGCGGTTTTCATGTCACAAAGGTCTCCATTAACGACTGATAAGTTTGATAAAAAACCAGACGATTCTTTCATCAAATTGCAGGAAGGCACTGGCGACAATGCCGATGATCGTCACTTGCCACCAGTAGTTTCTGAGGAACTGGATCACTGACATATGGCTGGGTTCTTTATGCCACTCCTCGATGCTGTCCTTAATGGTCTTAAGCATTTTTTCATTGCAACTGTTGCAGCTCTTGCTATGATGCTCCCAAGCCTGAGATCGTTCCTGGCGGAGGGCTTGATATTCTGCCTGCATCTTGACTATATCTAATTCTAAGCTAGTAATGGTCTTAAGGGCTCCTTTAACCTGGTCGATAAGCCCAGCCATATCTTCATCGCGGGTCTTTGATATGCCGCTGACTTTTGATTCTAATTCTCCCAATTTCTTAGAAATATCGATGAGGGTGTCAATGGTTCGGATTTCCACATGGCTGTCCTCTTATTGCCAGAAATGTTGATCCCACCGCCAGCCGGCTGGTTCCGTCGGACTGGGATGGTTTGGAATATAAGGGTTATCAGCGCCATAAAGCCCTAATCTAATCAGCTGCTGAACAGCAGGAGGCATGATGCCCTGAAAGACTATGGTTTCATCCAGGCGGCCGTCGAAATAACGGCCATCTGGGGCTGCTCCTAGATAGAGATCGACATTCCCTACCCACAGTTCATTGACTGGCCGGAAGTTGCAGGTTTGCAGCCCATAAGTCTTGGCGTTATAGAGAGACCATTGCAGATACCGGTTGATGCCGTCCACGAGAAGGAAAAGGTGATACCATTGCCCTGGGATAACCTGTCTAGGGCAATTGAAGATCTCTTTGGACTGCCCTGTGTTGAAACCCCATTCTATCCTAAGTGTGCCGTTGTCAAGAATGGTCGCCAGGGACCGGCGGTTAAGATCGCTCTTGCAGAAAAGCACCTGCTCTGAGGAGCTGAAGGTCTGAAACCAGCCGGCCCAGGTCAACTGTTTGATCTGGTCTCCCAGTTTTAAAGGAAAACCAGCATCCAAACTGACATCAGCAATAGTCAGATATTGTGCGGAGTCGCGCTTCAGTCTGAGGCAAGCCGAACCTTCCTGATAATCTAGCGATTCGGCACCGGGGGCATTAAAGGCTTTCAAAGTATTGCCCCCGAAGCTGTCGTTCAGAAGAGCCCAACTCTCAAAACGCCAACAGGCTTTACAGCCAGAAGAGCTATCGAAGTTATTCATGACTATCTGCTCTGAGCCAGCTGCTCGATGCGAGTCAACAGGTATTGTAGGGCTTCGAGGATGGTGTTAGGGCGGCCCAGCAGGCGATTGAAGAGTAAAGGATCATTCGTATCGGCAGCAGTCATATTCAGGTAAAGTTGGCTGCCATCCAGGCCATTGGCGATCGGATTAGGAGAGCCGCTTCGCTCAATTTCATTGATGACCCGGGACCCAGCCGGCAAAGATTCAACCAGCGGCTGTACGCTGGTGTTGAGGTTAGTGGCGATGGTGGTTAGATCTAAGACCAGTTGCTCTACCAGTTCATTAAAGTCTTCAGAACTGATGGTGCCATGGGCTGGAAAACGTTTTACGACGCTGCTGATGTTTAGGATATCCATGAAGTATCCTCGCTAATTAGAGAGTTTGATGATGTAGGAATAAAGCTGTGGGGTATTTTCCTGCAAACCCCGGGATAAGATGGCCTTGAAAACCACGGTAGTAGCCGGATCTGGCCGGGCCTCCTGATAAAAGGCCTGAAAGATCTCCAGATCAAAGCGGTCAGCAGCATTACTGGTGAGAGGTGAATACTTCACCAGGCAGCGCTGTTCCAAATCCCCGGTAGCGGCAATCACTGGTACCTGGGCAAAGTAATTCAGGCTGTCAAAATCAGCATTGTAAAGCAGGTCCTTTTCACTGACCTGGACTAGACGGGCTTCAGCAAAGAGATCGGCGCCTCGGTAAATGGAGTCTTGGGTAGCACTAGCGCCTTCATAATCCATACCTTCAATCAAAAACTTGTGGTTGAAGGGATAGAGAGGATCAGTGGCTTTCATCTCGAAGTTGTTATTCCGCAGTCCATGAAAGACCCCATTGCCCAAGTCCACTGCCTTGGTGAACCAGGTGATGTTCTGCTCGTGGTACTTTAAGTGACTCCAATAGGTGCGGTTGCTACGAATCTGGTAGATCCCTGGAGTCAGCAAGACTGAACCGGTACGCGCTACGCCGTTGATTTCCATGACGGTGGTGCCGAGATTGAGATTCAACCCTTCCTTGCTTTTTACTTGAATCGTACAGGTAAAGAATTGACCATCTTGACCCCAGCCGGACAGACCAAGGCGCACTGGCAAGGTATGGCCTTTAATCCCCAGGTTTCGCCAGAGGCGCAGACTGCCTGGAACAAGATCTGCGGGCAAAACGTAGCTCAATAAGACTTGGTGCGGATTTTGATAATGATAAGTAGTGGTGACATCAACTCCGAAGGGCGGACTGATGACTTCTTGGATCTGACCCAGTTCCAGAAGTGGTTGAGTATCCTGCGGCCGGCCCAAAGGAGAGATGGGAGAAAAACTTCTGCCTCCATCAAAAGAAAGCTGATACTTGATGTCGCAACCCGCCGGGATATTTTCACAGACTTCCAGGCTGACCTGGTTAAAGGCGGCCGCCTGACCCTGGGCATCCAGGATAGCCAAGGGTTCGGAAACCAAGACAGCTGAGTCGGTTTGGTAACTATAGCGGAAGAAACGCACCGACTGGATGCCAAACTCGTAGACAAAGAGCTGGCCTTGCTCGTAATCGTGGTGTTCTTTAGTAAAACGGAATTTGACCCATTGCGCTGCGGTATCGGCAAAGCGCACATCTGCTTCCCGGGTTAGATAATAGGCCGAGCTGCCGGAAGGCACCAGGGTCCAGTTATAATTGTCCAGGGAGGTGTAAACCTCCAGCCGGGTTCGATAGGTGCTGATCCCGTAATTTATAAAGCTGATGCGGTTAAGGGTGACTGCTTGTCCCTGCAGTTTGATCTTGATCTCCGCCATCACATTTTGGTCACAGCGGTCATAGTAAAGCTGTAGACGCCAGGCCTCGTCCCCAGCGGTAAAGGCCCGGCTTAAATCCTGAAAATTAGGTTGAGAGCGTACCAACCCCTGGCGGGTCATTATATTGAGGCTGACATCCCTTTCTTTCAGTTGGCTGGTGGGATACTGAGTAAAATTCAGGGCGCTGGGACCTATGGTAACACAGTGATGATCCACATCCAGCCGGGCGGTGGTCTGTTCCAGGTCGACCAAGGATGCGTCAGAAAAGTTGTCAGCCAGGTAGGCTCCGTAACCTACTGTTTCTCGGTTAACCAGGAGCTGGCTGTTAAGCTGATGATCCAGATTACGGATTCTGCTGCTTAACATCTTGATTTCCTGTAGGTTACGGTTAAAGAGGCAGGCCTGATACTGATCATTTTGCTGGCATTCAGCCTGGAGAATGTTGAGATCCTGCTGCAGGGTGGTGAAGAACCGGTTAAACTTGGCGGCGCTGGAAACCTCGCCGGGGGCCACTTTCAAGTCATTATACTGATATGACAGCAGTGGCCGGGTCTGATCCGGAAAATCCTGGAGCAGAATCTCTAGATCGGCTTCTACTTGGCTGGCCAGCGGCATCTTGCCCTCACGCAAGTAATCGGCGATGATTTGGTTGAGCAGATAGGTGCGGTAACTTTGGTCAATCATCTAGCCGTTCTCCTTAAAGAGGGCCCGAAGGGTATAACCATGCAAGATTGGCGTAAGCATTTGCAAGGCGCTGGTATTAGCAGCTTCCTGGGATAGATAGCTGTAGCTGACAGCCAAGGCTTTATCATTTTGGAAACGTTCCGTCAGTTGGTGCAGGTAGGCCAAGTTAGTGAAGCGGATCTGTTTGTCAGCCGGGTTGATCTCATAGACCTCGGCTGGAATGCTTTCGGCTATGTAGTATTCGGCCTCGTAGTGACAGAATTGATAACTGACTTTGATTTGCGCCGCCAAGGGTTCAAAAAGATGCAGACGGCCGGCAGCGTAATCCACCGAGTAACTACCCTGCAGGGTGTTCAGGTCATGATGGTAGTAATAATTCACGTGGCCGCCAGTGGTGCTGAGATAGGTGTGAACCTCCCCAGTGTCATAGTTGAGATAATAACTACCCGGAGTTCTCACCTGAGAGAGGGAAGATACTTCCTGGGCAAAGACGACGGTGTCACTGAACAGCACCTGGTAATCCTGGCGCGGCACATGCAGCAGAGTAAAGGCCTGCTCTCCCACTGGGATGCTTTCGTCTTTCTGGAGAGTAACTCCAGTAAATTCCAGGAGGCCATCAATGAAGTCCAGTTCCTGGGTCGGCGCTCCTTCTCCATGAAAAGTTAAGGAACCCCGTACTATACTGGCATTGGCCAGAGATACTACATAACAGCCAGCCTGATTGCTAAGATCTTCCTTAACAACTTCCTGGCTCTTAAAGGCATCGGGATTTAACTCCACTTCAGTGCTGCTGAGAAAATTCCAGTCGGTCTTAGCTAAGGCCAATCTGGGGATGTACTGGTAACTCAGATAGCAATTACTGTCAACTGGAGTAGGAGTAAAGGTATGGATGATCCCCAAGAGGTAATCCACCGAGTAATCTCCAGGCTGATTCAACTCACTGCTGCCATCCAGGTATGTCTGCTGCTGGCCAAAGACCGCCAGGCTGGCACTGGAGAAGGATAGGAGCTGATTTTCTACCAGAGGCTGGTGGGCAAGGCGGATGAGGGTGGCCCCACGGGCCAGGAGTTCCCGGTTAACCATCTGAGGAGCATCGATCCGATAGATGGTGAGATTTTGTTTATCCTGCATCACGGCATGTTGTAAGGTGCAGGTAATAGCCTCACTGTTTTGCAGCAACAGGCGTTCGGCTGGCAACCGCAGGAAAATCTGAAAGCCGGCCGGCGGGATCTTACCCTTAACCCCATCCCCAAAACTAATGGTTTGGGTGGCATAATTAACTGTATAAACCAGATCACCCGCCGCGGCGTCCTGGAGGTTATCCAGGCGCTGCCAGCGCTGCTTGTTTACCCAGACCTCCTCGTTGCCCTGCAAGGCAAAGGAGGCTTGGAAGAATTGCATTGGCGCTCCATCACTGGTCCCCAAAAAGAGCTTGGCTTCCAGTCCGGTGCTGCCGGCGTAAGGCAGACAGAGAGACAGAGTGTTATCTAAAGGAGTTTGGGATAGATTGAGCAGAAAAGGCGGAGCCGAGGGCAGAGATAGATACTCCACCAGTTCAGATGCCGCTTGCGATAAACTTTGCTGGGCGGCTAGGGTGTCCTGACGGTTCAGCAAGGCACGATAAGTAAGAGAACTAATATCCTGGTCCTCAAAAGTCAAAACCTTGGGCAGCTTTGCTGACAGGCCCTTGACCGGCTGTAATTCCTGCCAGCTTTCGCCTCTATCCGGGCTCAAGAAGTGGCGTAATTGACAGATATCGCTGGTGGCCATGCAGGTCTGCTGGGTATCGAGCATGACCCGACTGACCGGACGGGAAAAATCATAGGGTTTGGAGATGAACTCACCGGTGGCTTGATAGTTCAGGCCCAGGCCCAGCACTTCCCGTATGCCGATGGCATAACGGTAGCGGCTGCCGGTGGAAGTGTCGATAAAGTAATAGCCGCTCTGCTGGATAATGAGGCGAAGGTGGCGCACCAGGTGAGGCTGAAAACAAAAAATTAGCAAACCACCGTTTTGAGTGGCCTGCGGATCGATCTCGAAAGGATCCACCGCAGGGCTCAGATCCTTGATTTCATCTTTCAAGGAGACAAAGTTTTTGCCATCCAGGCTGACTTGAATATCCTGGAGTCGAGGCCAAATAGTACTGCCCAGGTTGTTCAGATAAAGGCGCAGGCGATTTAGCAGGGTCTGTTGGGCATAATTGATAGTGAAATCCAGGAGCAGGGGCTGAGAAACTACTCTAGTGCTCACCAACTCGTATTCATACCAGCTGCCCAAATCGCCATCGATCATAGCCAACAGGTCATTGCAGGGCTGCACAATACCTAATTGCTGATTGTTGCCAGATACTCCGTTTGATAAAGGATTCAACTTGACGCTGATTGGCTGCGGAGTATTGACTGTACTGGCCGGAGGTAGGGTTACTGCCTGTAATTCCCGGTCCAGGCTGATAGTGGGTAGATCCCGAACGGTAGTAGTGTCCACCCGGTCGGCTGAGCTAAAATTATCACCGAAAAGAAAAACGCCTCCGGCCGTATCCCGTTGAAAGAGTTCCAGGTCGGCCATGGTACCGGCCAGGCGTTGAATCTGCGTTTTTAATCCCAGGTATTGCGAGAGCAGGTAATTATGCAGGGATAACTCGGTGTCACCCAGACCCTTAAGCCAGCGGAAAAGCAGTTTGATAACTTCCTGGCTGTTTTGAAAATTAGCCGCGTAAGGATCAATCACGGGCCAGTCTCCCTGCCTCACGGCTTGAGGACTGAACAGGGTAGCGGGCGGAGTTTCCTGAGCCAGAAAGTTAAGATAGGCCTGGTTAAAGTTCTCCAGTTGGTTGCTGATGCGGGCATCGGCTAGGGCCTGCAGCAATTTTTGCTGTAACAGGTCTTGCCACTTAAGAATTAATGGGCTTTCCGACATGCCTTAAACTCCGGAAGCTGCCAGTAACTGATACTGGCGTACCTGGGGGGTTGCTCCAGCCACGTGAGGATTGCGGCGCTGGATGATAACTAGATAGAGCTGCGAGGAAACAATCTCCCGGCCGTTGATCTGAGTGGCACAACGCAGCACGTTGCTGCCGGCGTACCAAAGGTCAGGCTTATTATCCAGGTAGACTGCTGACATGGTATTCAGATGAGTGGGAGAATAAGAGACGGTGTAATATAGGTTGCTTCCCGGGTTCTTCAGAGTTAACCGGGCTGGAATTTGAGTAGTCAGATCATCTGAAATCTGATATTCCACGTCTTTGAGCTGACGGTCCTCTTCGTAAATTCTTAGATCACATAAATACCCATTCAAATGGGCGCAGAATCTGGTGGTGCCGGTGTTGAAGATGCGGCCGCCTTTCAGGCTATTGAGGATCAGGACCTCGCCGTTGACCTGGCGCTGGCCCAAAGGCAGGATTGGCACCACCCGAGTTTGAATAATCTTCTGGCTGGAGCTGAAGTCTTGTTTGACCACGTAATATTCGATGCTGGTACGGCGCTCCAGAGCAGTTTCCTCAGTATTGAGAGCTACCATCAAACACTTGTCTACTGACAGCATAGGGCTGACGTAGACCCCCATCTCCTGATAAAGGGCAGTGCCCACCATGATATTGTCAAAGCCTAGAGTATAGAGGCAGACTTCCCGGTCCTGGAGTTGACCAGGATAAGAAGGGGGGGCATCATAAGGCCAGTTGCCGGTGGGGTTGGCCAGCAGTACTTCCCGGGCCGGTAATTGCTGATAAGATTTCTGTTGAAAACCCAAACTAACCCGGCGGCCCTGGCACTCATCGAAATGCAGGCGTACCGGTCGACTGATGGGCTGGTTTTGCAGAGTCTGGCTGACCTGAGGCAAGAGATCAACGGTCTGCCCGATCATATTTTCATAATTCACTGCAGTGAGGCTGAAGGGAAAGTTGGCTACTGGCTGAATCTCAATGATGGAAAACTTCGGCGTGCCGCCCAATTCCAGTTCCAGCTGTATATTACAACCGTCCGGTGCTGGCTGATTAGTAACCTCCTGATGGATCCAATAGGTGTTGGGCTGTTGGTCGATGAGGTTGTTCAGCGTTGTCCCGGGCAGATCACCGCTGTCCTGACTGTAGGCCACCTGCTTGGAGACCATCGTGATGGCCTCCAGTTGATGCTGCTGTTTGGTATCCAGCGGTAAAGTCAAGGCCTTGGCCAGATCGTCCACCAGGCAATCAAAGTTGACAGAAAGCCGCTGATTGACTCGAGGATCCCGGTAAAGCAGGTCGGCCAACGGAGAGGTTCGGGTAGTGCAGTAACTTTGCTGGGCGAAATTACTGCCCAGCACCCGGTTATAGCCGGAGAAAGAAGGATTGAGATAAGCTAAGCGCTGAGCATTGGCCTCCAACTGGTCCAAGGCAGCCCGCAGTTCTCCGATAATGCGCTGTTCATACAATTGCCGATAAGTCTGCTGCAGCCGCCCCAGGTTCATGGATTCCTGAAAGGCAGCAATTAGGTCCCCGGTCATGCCGTCGACCATCAGATTGAAACCTTCGGCATCAATAAGCTCATCGCTGGCTGGCATAAAGAGTTGGCATAAGGTGCGGGTATCGCCGGCCGCCAACTGATTAACCAAAGCCTGAATAGCATTTTGCAGTTCTTGATCACTGAGAGCTTGCTCTTGGCCCAGTTGCGCTACCAGCTGATTGATAAAACGACGTTGGGCTTCAGGAATGGCACTTTGCCAGGTGCTTAGATAACTCATTTTAGGCCTCGTCGTAATTCAAAACCAGGGAGAAGTAGCGGCGTGAGGAGTTGGCTCCTACTGGGGCCCTGACCTTGAGCTGAAAGTAAGCCGCTGCCCCCAGGGGCAATACGCCATTGGTATTGGAAAACCCGCCGCCTTGAAGCCGGATAGCTTCCTTAGCCAAGATCAGAGGGGTATAAGCCGAGGCGCCGGCCGTGGCATTAAGGGGTAGCCAACTGCCAGCCGGATAACCGTTTTGCTTATTCATGTTGACTAACACCCCAGTGTGGCTGGCCTGTCCTACTAAGCCACCCCAAGCTTTCAGCTGCACCATATCCTGAAAGGCATTGCTTTCTAAAGAATTGGGATAAGGAAAGGAGTAAAGCGACAGGAAGAGAGCGCAATTGATTAATTGAAGAGTGGCGCCACTGGTGGTGAAATAGGTTTTCAGCTCGACCAGGTTGGTTTCTCCTGGCACTGAGGCGATATTACCCAGATCAATGGGGCTTGAGGGGTCGATGGAGCCGGTACCTATCAGCTCCCAAAAGATTGTCACAGCCATGGGAAATCCTCGTGGCTTAGCTGTGAGCGCCGACGTTGAAAACAGCGTTCAGCTGGCCAAATTTATCAATGGTGAGATAGGTAGCGACGCCAATGGCTGAGCCAGCTTGGTCCAGGGCATCCCGGACCGTATATGGCCCTAACTGATAAGCAGGAGCCGCTAGAAGTTGCCACCAGGAATTACTGGTCACCAACCGGCCGGAAAAAGGATCAGTGGCCCGGCAGGTAAATTCTATAAGCCGAGGTAAGGCCACTACAAATTTACGCAGCATGGGGAGGTCTGCCGGAGTAGGTAAGCTGCGGTCATAGACGATGTAATCATCTTTCACCGCGGAGGGCCGGGTGGGGATAAAGTTTTGCGTAGCTGGATCGAAATGATAAAGCAGTACTAAGGTGCCTCCGCTTCTTTGAGCCGGGAGGTAAGGGGCCAGTGGGTCATTATCTACTACCAGAAAGGTCAAAATGTTTTGTTGGTCTGAGAAGTCATCAATAGTAAGCCCGACCGGGGTATTTAAGCGGTCATGAGGATGATTAACCGTAGCGTAAGGGTTAAGATAGGTCCCATTCTGATCATAGAGCTCTACAACATGAGATAGATCCATGAAATTGCTGGGAGGATGGAGTACAACTTGGGCCGGCTGGTTTGCCTGAGTGGTCTGTGTAATATGGACCCCTGGATTTAAGAGATTAAAATAGCCATATTCCCCACTTATAAATTCGATGGATAGATTGGCGATTTCCTCCCCCTTGGGGTTTAGGGCCCGGCAAGAAAGTATCGCGTAATCATTACCACAATAACAAACTTGTTTGTTGCCAGTCAATTCTAGACTGGATAGGATATCCAAACGGTGTTGCAGATAAATAAAACCCTGGGGAGAAGGATTGAGCAGGGGATGCAGGTTAACTTCAGCGCCTAGTACCGTGCTGGCTTTTCTAATTTCATAACTCACTAGTGGCACCGAGGTGTAAATGAGACCTATCCGGGCATTTGCAGGAGGTACCTTACCATGGGCGCCATCACCGAACCAGACTAGACCTAAATCCAAGTCGATCATACAGTGAGTGTCATTGGCTCCGGAAGTCGACAGGTCATTAACGATAGTCCATTCGGTTATTACGCCGGCAACTTCTACAAAAACCCTGGTGCTATCTGTTGAGAGCCAGGGAAAATAACGGGAGTAGAAACAGGGATGAGGAGAGCCGTCCGCAACGCCTAAAATTTCGGTCGAGTCCAGAATTTGAGGAATGGTCACTTCTCCATGTTGTCTTGTAAAATTCTCAGCAAAAAGAAGCTGGACCGGGTATTTATGATAGTAGGTCAGTTGGCCTGGATCGGTGGCCTCGTCGGTGACATAGACGCTCAAAGTAGCCCCATTGAGGCTCAGGTGCCATTCTCCAGGGGCCGCTGGGATGCCACCAACCTGATGAGTAAAGACACTCAAATTACTGAAAGACAGCGGCAGATCTGACTTAGCCGGTGGGTCCAGAATAATTTCCTGAACCCCGGCGCCCAGGGCCGCCAAATTGCCAGGTAACTGCAGCCGGGTAAGACAGTCAGGCTGATGTATGACGATGAATTCGGCCTTGCTAAGATCGGCGTTGGCTAGGTTATAGTTAATTATCTGGCCTTGATCATCCAGGGCCAGGGCTTCCACACTCTGATCAGCAGTAACGGTGATGGTGCCACTGAATCTGACTTTTTGTCGCCAATGGCGGCCGGGATAGATATTGCCATGATCATCCCGGCGATAGGTTAATACGGAGACTGGAGTGCCTGGGACTGGGACATGAGGTAAATTCAGGGTAGCGGTGGCGGCTGTCGGTTTTAGACGGACAGCAGTATCCGAATAGAGATAATGGCTATCCAAACCCATGTAGTAAAAACCATGGTTGATTATCGGAGACCACTGTATGGAAGACAGTGGTATGATTTCTTGCAACTGTAGATCATCCCGGCCGCCGATGCCACTCTGCAACTGCTCAGAATTAAGAGCAGTCAGAGAGGCATCAAAGAGGCAGGGAATAGCACTAGAGCAAAGATGATTATCTGACATACGTGAACCTTAAGGAGCTAGAGAGGGAAGGTCTTTGAAGACGGCATCATTCCCGGCAACACCGGAAGTAACGCAACCCCATCCCATCTTCTGACTGGCCGTCAGATCACCACGGAGATAGATGTCTCCTCGTTGACAATACCTGCCATCGCTTGGAGCAGCATTATAGCCAAGATAGAGCCGGTTCTTGCCAATCTGGATGAAATCCCGTGCTTCCTGTGGCGGAAATTGTGTGCCCCGAGGGGGTGTCATGCCCATGGTCACTGAAGGCTCAGCAATATAGGCGACAGTGCCCGTGTTTCTTATGTTTAACGTACCAGATAGACTTATGGCGTTGTTCGCCACGAACACTGGCACACTTATTCTTCTCCAGTTACCGTCAGCCCAGGCCGAGTCTATAGTGCCGCCATTCAAACTATACTGGCCAGACCAATCACACCAGGTTACGGTATTATCTTGCAGATACTCACGATAAACGTAATTAGTGCTGCTCCAATCAGGAGCCGTAGAACCAGAAAGTCCTCCGACGACACAAGTGAAGGTGGCCCAATTACCACCACCCCTATCTACTTGTACCTGATCTCCAGGTTTATAAACAGTCGTCGCCTGCCAGTTGGCTATACCCCAACTCTGAACACTGGCGCTGGCTTGCAAATAACCTCCTGGAGTATTGGCCACTCCTAGTGATTTTTCTTTAGGAAACATGATGTACATCGAGATAATCACCCAACTGCCCTTGCAGGCATCGAGGGTAGATTGTGGCAGCTTCCAACTAGTTGCACTGTCGGCCGTAGTAGTAAGCTTAGCGCAATAGGGGAGAATATGTTTGGTCGTGTCGGTTTGCCCGTCACCACATTTTGTCCAGGTATTGTTATATAGATCCCAACTTTCAGGACGGTCAGGCTGCCAGCGTTCAAACCCATAATTTATGGCATAGTTGTTGGGGTTGTTGCCTTTGAGGTTGACTGGCAACCTCGAATTCCAATCATCCAGGTAACCAATATAATGAGTATTGCCAAAGTCCTGGAATGATATTGAATCGGGGAAGAAGTTGCCATTACCAAGGATAACAGTGCTGATAGGATCAACCCTAAACCTAGTATTCATATTTGAATTGGAAATGGTTACCTTACTAGACCTGGCAATGTCAATTCCCCCGTCGAAGTTTTCAATATTCACCGAAGAACAGTTGTCTATCAGTAAATCCCTGACACTGTTGGCTTCCATGTGTTGATGGCGTATATGAATATTGCCGTTATTGTTACAAAACTCAATGGCTGGCTTTACATTGATGGCATAACGCATGGAATAGTTAGTGGATTGCCAGGTGCCATTATAGTAATAACAGGTGCCAGGGTAGCCGCCTTGCCCCGCATGGGTGACATCAGCGCCGATATCCACATAGTTGGAAGAATCGCCGTTAGAATATTCTCCACCAATCCAGTAAGTGCCAGCAGGCAGGACAGTGTTAAACGTAAAAAGATAACCAAACAGATTCCCGCCATTCAACTCAGCAGCACTCTTTATGTCGCTTGAGGTTAACCGGAGAGTAGTGGGCTGGCCACCCGAGGTATTATAGATGCTACAGGTTACCGGCCCATGGGGAGACCCAACCTCCCGGAAGAGCAGGAGGGCATTCTCGATATAGGTGTCAGCAGTCAGGGTAAAGGTTTGACCCAACTTCGTGATGTTACCACTGTACATGGCTACTCGATCAGAAGTCCAGGGCCAAGTGCCTTGCATCCACGTCTGACCCTCCCCAGCCCAGTTGTTTTCCATATCGCCATGTTCCAGGGTAAAGTCACTCCCTTGGTCAACATAGAGACCCCGGGAACCAAAACCCGCAAAACTTTGGTGTATCCTGACTATTTGACTGGTGCCCATACCGTAAGACCCATTGGACTGGGCATTAACGTGAGTGAGATTGCTAGTTAATTGAGCATGTTGCAGGGTAACCGTCGTAACCCCACCTGCATAACTTGATTTTTTGATATGGTCGATGAATTTGCCATCACTTCCCAGATTAATAAAGATAGTATTTCTGGCCTGAAAGTATCCGGTTACATCAGTGGGAATAGTGAAGGTGCTACCATTAACGAAGGTTGGCGTGAAGGTATTCTCATATATGGCTGGTCCCATATAAATGCCCCGGCGCTCCGTCCCGACAACATTTCCCATTCCCAGATTGTTGGCACGGTAGCCGTTCCCCCAACCCCGACGCCAATCCCATCGGCAGTTTTCCGTGGTACCAATATAAACTGCCCAGTTGGTAGCCCCACCCTGCACATCAACTTGCTCGACTTCGCCCATCTGCCAAGCCTCAAAGTGCAGGAGGTCATTACAGCCATTAGCAGGAGACGTGAAAGCGATATTTTTGACCCTTGGTTGATTGGCCCAATGATCGTTAAAATGCCCAATGATCAGACCGTTGTTTTCAGATCCCACATCGAAATGGATGATACAAGTCTCAAACGACTCGCCAATGAGACCCGGCACCCCACCGGCATTAAAGCCATGATCATCCCAGGTGGTGACTGGAGAAGTGCAACGCCATACGCCTGGGGTAACGATGATGTCCTGATGGCGACCGCAGGAATCAAAAGCTTTTTGCAACGCGGGACTGTTGTTATACGTATTAAAACTGCCGTTGGCTGCCTCAGAATTAATGCCCCACCAAGCCCAATAGCATCTTTGCGTAGGGCTGCCTGAGATATTGATCGCCCCGGTGCCGGACCAGGAGAATATTTGGTAGGGACCGGCTTTGATGGGGCCGTTGATGGTGAGGGTGATGCCGGCGGCGACGTTAAATTTAGCGCCCTTGAAGACCAGTAAGTCAACGTTGGCGGGGATGGTGGTATTACTGGTGACTGAGATAGTCCCGGCTGAGGATGGAATAGCCAAGGTTGTCGAC
>Ga0272446_1000251_pt1 | contig 85053 bp, 79 predicted proteins | sample YNPCB0061_FD_194587 | JGI IMG/M metagenome (GOLD analysis project Ga0272446, IMG submission 194587) | Hot spring microbial mat communities from Yellowstone National Park, WY, United States - YNP-CB-006-1 | ecosystem: Environmental > Aquatic > Thermal springs > Hot (42-90C) > Sediment | place... | reverse complement strand
ATTAACAATAAATTGAAGCTGATCAAGCGGTCAGGTTATGGGTTCAGTAACTTTGACAATTTTCAGTTACGTTGCTTAATTTGCTGGCATTTAGCTATTGATTAAGCATAACTCGGACGATAGAGCCATAATTCCAGTACCAGCGACAGCAGCCAGAGCTTTTGGCTAGGGCTAATCTCTGTTCGTTGGTTGTTTTTATTGGTCGCTTTATTGGTCGCAATTCATCCCCCGATTCACCTGCGGTAGCATCGGGGACTTCTTGCCACATGTCGTTAAATAGAAGTAGTGGCTCCTATTTTAGCCTAGGTCTGTAGCATGGAATGCACTAGAGCGCAACATATGAAGGGCAGGGGCAATTTGAATCCCTTGGTCTGTTGCATAGGCCACTTCAGGATAGGGTGGACTGGGCGGCTCAGGGGTGCGCGCGACAAAGTCAGCAATCCGCAGCTGCGTTGCCGCCATCTCTAGGGTCATAATCCACGCCCTGCTATTTCCCTTTGCCCCCGCATGGGCAACCCCTCGCAGACGACCCCAGATAATAATATCACCCGCAGCAATTACACTCGCCCCCGCATTGACATCGCCAAGCACGATGACACTGGCACCGTGGCAAATTTCCATACCTGAGCGCAGAGTCGTTTTCAGGTAGAGGGGACTGACAGCAGCCTCCTCGTCAGTCGTTGCTGCAATTAGAGGGGGAACCGGCGGAGCGCCTTGCTGAACGCTGTAACCGAGGGTCGCCGCAGCGATCGCCGTTTGCCGCCGCTCTGTTATCACTTGCACCAGTTGCAAGCGCTTCTCCCCAAGAGCCTCCGCCAATTGTTGAATCTGGCTTTGATCCATCAGCCGCTGGCCACAGTGACACTCCACCGCTAGCATCCCAGCCCAGAGTGGTTCTTGGGAATCTAGGCGAATCTGGATCTGCGGCCATAGATCCACCCATTCCAAGTGAGCGGGTAACGTCATTTTCAAGCATTCTTGAGCGTACTCAAGGCCAATCTCAGGCAGTTGGGCTGGCTCGAGTCCCGCAAACGTGTCTGGAGTCTCGGTCAGATCCGGCACCACAGGCTCTTGGTGCTCAGGCGTTGGTGTGCTTGCAATCTCACTCATGAGATTCGCCGTCCGGTTCCGTCTTAGCAAGAGGCGTCGATATCAAGGATTGCCCACCCGCAACCGTTGCGTAATGAGTACCATGCCAGTGTCACGGATTAGAGCCACGGAAATCCAGCGATTGCCCGGCTGCTGAGGGGCGCGGCCAACTTTGAAAATTCCCCCCGCCGCCAGTAACTCAAGCTTGACTGGCCCAGGATTTGTGTAGGTTTGGGCATTAATGGGCTGATCGCTGGCAGCCCCCAGCAAAATGGCATTGCCGATAGGTTCCTGCACAATGGCATCGAGGGTAAAGTCTTCTCCGGGACGTACCTGCTGCGGTAGTGAAAACTGCACTGTGGGCGGCGTACTGCCAATGCTAATGGTGGTCTTTTCGCTGGTAATGTCTTGACGCAGGATTTTGCCATTTCGGATGGTCTGGGTGGCTTGGAGGGTGCCACGAATCGTTTGGGGGCGATCGCCAGAGCCGCCCTTGCCGTCAATAGTGGTGGTCACCTCCACAACCCAATCCTCTCCTTGCTGCTGCCAGCGATCCACACGGGTACTGTAGCGGATTTCAGCGTAGGGCTGCCAAAACAAAGGCAACTGCTGCCGCAAAATTTGAGCTGTTAGACCGTCTGGCGTACTGAAGCTCGGGTCATAAAAGGCCATCACCGCGTCAATATTTTTTTGACTGGCGGCACTATCTAGACCTGTCACCACCGCTTGCACACTCTCGGGAACAGCAGTAGTCGCCTGAGCAGTGGGTGCTGCCCAACTCTGGCTGTGCCCGGCACCGAGTAATACGGTCAACCCAATGAGTGGAACGAGTAAACCCCTGCGCATCCTTTACCGCCTTTATCAGTCATTTGCTCTACCCTACACAGAACTATCGTTGTTTGGCTCTAGCGTGGCGCTATTTATCGTCATCAAAATTAGCTGAGTTATCCTGCTCATCCACCGGGGGGCGATCGATGGGCTGGTAAGGCACGTACTCGCTACCGTCATTGGTTACGTCGGGACGCGGACGGGGAGGACGCCGCCGCCGTGGGCGATCGGTCGTTTCTGGGGAAGGGGTCGTGGGGGGGCGCTGACTTGGCGGACGAGATGGTGGACGGTAGGGTTCATCCACAATATCATCCACAGGGGAGATAGGGGGTGCAGGGCGGGGGCGACGGGAGGGGGGACGGCGCACCGATCGCTCTGGCGGTGAGGCAGGACGGGAGCTAGAACTACTGCGGCGCGAGGGCAACCGACCCACGGGTGGGCTATCGTCAAACTCGTCGTCCTCGTCGTAGCGAGAGCGAGCAGCGTCCCGGCTACCACGAATACGCCGAACAGGGGGATAGTCGTCTTCCTCCTCGTCATCGTAGGGTTCAAGCTCTTCTAATTCTGCCCGATAGCTGTAGCTACGACTCACTGGCCGTTCTTCATCCACGATGGGGGTGTTGCGCCGTGCCTGTTCCGTGGCAGCGCGCCGCAGGCGAATACTTTCGTAGGCAAAGAACGCAGCGGTTCCCGTGAGTAAAAATTGACCAAACAACAGAATGGGATCGAGCCGCCACCCCTGAAAAAAGAGAATGCCGCCACACAGCAACGCCACCGCAGCAAAGAAGATATCGTGATCCCGGGCTAACTCTGGCTGAATTGAGCGCAGGAAGTATAGGAGTGCCCCTGCAACTGCCAAACCGATGCCCAGAATGCCAGCAGGGCCGAGTCCAACATTAACAATTTGGCCAAGGAGCGGGGAAAAGAAAACGTGTGTCATTCCAGCCGGAGGGCGAAGGGGCAAGGTAGGGCACAGAGCCATAGCCTAATGATTAGACTATGACCCTTATTTTAACGAATAGCGCTAGGTATCTTGTGCGCGGCGCAGACGGCGCAATGTCTCGCCTAGGAGCGCTGGACTTTATCGACTTGGCTAAAAATCAATAGTGCACCAAAGGCAGCCCCCAGCACAATTGCCCCCGCCAACAGGCCAATGAAGAATCCTTTCAGCGAAGGGGTAATGGTCAACAACAATGAGTAAGCAGACAGCGAGTGCATCATGGCGTCCGATCCAATCCCTACGTCAAAGCAACATTAGGATTTTAACAAAATGTGGTTGGGATTCCTAAGGGGCTATACCCAATTGCGCCACGCCCGCAGCCGCACCATGATCTTGCTCCACCATTCCCGACTGCGCAGCCGCTCCCACAAGGAGATCACCGGCATCCCTTGGGCGTGGTTGCGTGGCACCAGGCCAATGTTTGCGCCAGTGGGTCGTAGCGATCGCCCCATGGCCATTGCCGCTTCCCGTGCCTGCTCCTGGGGGTTCACAAAGGAAAGAGTCGGTGCCGGTAGAACCCGAGCCAAGGCACAGAACCGATCGTTGGGATAGTTTTTGACGGCGCCTTCCACCACTAGCGTGGCTGACTCACCGCCATCCACCGCCGTGGCATCGGTGACCCCCTGCTGGAGTAAAAACTCCTGTAGTTGGAGGAACGAAAGCCCCACTGAGCCGCCATTTCCTCGACCATCACTGACAACAAAGACATATTCATTGCTGCGTCGTCCCAAAATGGCCTTGGGAGAGGTGCGATCGCTAGCATTTACCGGCAGTTTATTGCCCTGCTCTAAGAGCTGCTGGGAACCACTGACAACATTAAAGGGATTGCGGGGCAACTTCCCCCGATAGAATTCCATTCCCCCTGCAGCAGGAAAGTGAACAAGGGCTGGATAGCCGCCCTCGTAGGGACGTACCACCTTGCCATTGACCACATAGGCCCCCAAGACCCCTGCTGGAATACTCCCCCGTCCTGTCAAGCAGGTTTCGCGCAGAGCGCTATAGCCAATACCGTTAGGGGTTACCTGCCCCATTACCCACGCTTGATAGTCCCGCCATGAGCTGAGGGAACGAGTCTCCAGCCACCGAAAAAAGTTCGTGTTCATCGCCACTACTGCGCCAGTGCGCCGGGCAAAGGCAGCAGTGGTTTCGAGGGAGGTATCTTGGCGACCTGGGGTGGCTTCGGTCATGACCACCGCGTACTCAGCCATGGGGGCAGCCACCATATACACCTGTGTTTGATCCACCATGTGGGTGGAGTAGTGCACTGTTGCCAACACAGACACAAACGGGAGGCTGAGCATGGTGGTCTCCAGTGACAGGGCTACCCTAGCTGACGTAGGTTAGACGCTCTTGGTTCTACTCTACGCTCTTAGCAAATACAACAGCAAAGGGCGGATCCGCCTAGGGGGTATCCCCTTGGGGATATTGCTGCCACAATTGGGTGCTTTCTCGCAAGCTGTGGTAGTCACCATTCCCCAGAATCAGGTGATCCAGCACCGGAATCCCCATGAGTTGGCCTGCTTGCAACATCTGCTTCGTTAGCTCAAGATCTGCCTGACTTGCCTCTAGATTCCCAGAGGGATGGTTGTGCGCCATAATCAGCCGACTCGCATTACGGCGAACGGCCTCCCGAAAAATTTCGCGGGGATGGGCAAGGGTCTCGGTTGCCGTCCCGACACTGATCACATGACTGCCGAGCAGACGATGCCGCACGTCTAGCAAGAGCACAGCAAAGCGCTCCGTGGCCTGCCACATTAAGTCAGCACTAAGGACGGCAGCAGCCAGCGCCGGATCGTTAATCAGGGTTTGCTCACTAGGCCGCGATTGAAAGACGCGTTTTCCTAGCTCAACGGCGGCCAAAATGGTCGTTGCTTTGGCCGGGCCCACTCCAGGGATTGCCATGAGCTCTTCGGGGGTGATGTCCCGCAGCCCACTGACGGCATCGGTTCCTTCACTACTATTCTGCGCTAGGTGCTTGAGAATAAACTGCCCCAAGCCGATAGCAGAGAGTTTACCCGGACCTTGACCGGTGCCCAATAGAATGGCCAGCAATTCAGCGGAACTCAGGTGGCGAGAGCCATGACTCAAGAGTTTCTCGCGGGGGCGATCGCCCGTGGGTAGATCGGTAACACGCAATGAGTAGGACATCGCCAAGCGGGGTCAGCAACGGCAGTAAGAATTACTTCCCACAGCATACCAAGGGATGCCATGGGTGTGTCGCCTAATTGACTGGCACAAATAGATCAACAATTAGTTGACTTTCATTTGCATTTGATCAACACTAGGGACAGCAAAGAACAGAATTACTCTGTTTATCCTCAATGAACTTGCTGCGAATCATCTCCTTGCTTTCATTGGTCAAGGGGCAGTCTCTTGCTGCTGCCAACCTAGGGAGGCAGATACTGCCTGTTTGGCCAAAATCCCCTTAAAAAGTGTCTTTGAGGTTGCTAGATCCAACAAAATCATCAGTTGAGGAGTGAGTTATGGCACGACCGTTATGGGCTTGTCTAGGGCTGGCAGTGGTTCCAGTCAGTTGGACATTGCCCGCACTAGCTGCTAATAAATTGCAATACACTTTAGAAAGCGTGTCACCAAATTTAGCAGGATATTTTGAGACTAATAATCAACAGGTTCCTGAGCCTGTGACGGTGATTGCCCAAAAGCGGCGCCCGGCGGCTCCCGTGCCCTCGGTGGCAGAGCTAGACTCTGGTGCAGTCCTTCCCACTCCATCGCAGCCTCAAGATCAGAGCCTTGGCATTCGCCGCAACTTACCCCAGGTGACCTCGGTCAACCAGTTGTCGGATGTGCGCCCGACCGACTGGGCCTATCAAGCCTTAGCCTCCTTGGTCGAAAAATACGGTTGCATTGCGGGCTATCCGGATGGCACCTTCCGCGGGAACCGCGCGGCGACTCGCTATGAGCTGGCTGCTGCTGTAAATGCGTGCCTCGATGTGATCAGCGATCGCTTTGCGACGAAGGAAGACCTCGCCACCCTGCAAAAACTGATGCAGGAATTTGCCAACGAACTGGCGCTAGTGAAGGGTCGGGTCACCAACCTAGAAGGCCGGGTTGCCAACCTAGAGGCCACCCAATTTGCCACGATGACGGTGCTGCGTAGTTCTGTGCTGGTCAGCGTGTCCGATGTTCTGTCAGGGACTTTTGCCGTTCCTGCACCTCTGAGTGGCCCCAGCATCAATGACAATCCCGTTGTCACCTACCGCGCTCGGTTTAACTTTGATACGAGTTTTTCCGGGAAAGATGTGTTGCGGGTGCGCCTTCAGGCGGCCAATATGCCCCTCTATCAGTTAGTGACTGGCACAAACATGGCGCGTCTAGCCTACGACACCAATACCGCAGGTGCCTTTGGCGTTGATGATCTCTATTACCGCACCCCCCTTGGCGATCGCCTCTTTCTGGCCTTTGATGCCAATGCGGGTAACTTTGATAAGAACGTGTTTGTCTTTAACCCGCTACTGCAATCCGATGAAACCGGTTCTCTGACGCGCTTTGGTCGTTTTAATCCCATTTATCGCATTGCGGGTGGTGGTGCGGGTCTGTCCCTGCGCTACAAAATTCTTGAAAATAAAGAGCGAGGAACGGGGATAGACTTTAACCTTAGCTACCAAGCCCCACGGGCTAATCTACCGTTTGATCGGTCGGTTAATCCTGCAGGCCCCAATAATGCCCTAGGTAATGACAATGGCTTCTTCAATGGTGCCTACGGTGCCCTAGCTCAGTTAGACCTGCGGCCAGCAAAAAATATGGCCTTTGGTTTCACCTATGTCCGATCCTTTGGCACAAACGTTGCTGGAGGCACGGGGAGCAGTGGCTTTGCTGGGTCTGCGGCCAACCCCACGGGGGTCAATGACCGCAATACTGCCGCCGATAGCTTTGGCTTTCAGTTCACCTATCGCCCCATCCAGAAATTTAATGTGGCTGGTTGGGTCGGGTACTCAGATGTGCGTATTGTGCAAAATCAGGCTGATTTTGTTGCAGGTGCCAGAAATGCGGAGGTGCTGAACTGGGCGGTTAGTGCTGCTGTGCCTGATCTGCTGAGCAAAGGGGATGTCTTGGGGATTATCTTTGGTCAGCCGCCGCAAACGATCAATGTCAGAAATACGTTTGGTGGGTTTGCCCCCTCGACGGCATTTAATTCCTACCACATTGAAGGGTTATACCGCTATCGGGTCTCGCCAAACATTGCTATTACCCCAGGGATCATTGCGTTGGTGAACCCCAACAGCAACAGCAACAATTCCCCCATCATCTTAGGGGTGGTGCGCACCACCTTTACCTTCTAAGGGTTCTCTAGCGAGAGTATCAGGAGCCTGTCCGCAAGGAGGCTCCTTTTTTCATAGTTATTTTTATAGTTAAAGGTCGCGGTGCTGAAAGGGTTTTGCGCCGTCACCGCTATAACTGGCAACGATATGGCCATCCCCCACCAGTTGATATTTATAGGTCACCAGACCTTCTAGACCCACAGGCCCACGGGGCGGCAGTTTATGGGTGCTAATCCCCACTTCAGCACCAAAGCCATAGCGAAATCCATCCGCAAAGCGGGTGGAGCAGTTATGAAACACATTAGCGGCATCCACATCCTGTAAAAAACGCTCGGCAGTGGCAGGGTTCTCGGTGACAATGGCTTCGGTGTGGCCAGAGCCATAGGTGGCAATGTGCTCGAGGGCGGCCTCTAGGTTAGCCACTACTTTAATGGCAAGGATGAGGTCGCAGTATTCCGTTGTCCAATCAGCTTCGCTGGCCAAGGTCATTGGCACAAGGTGGCAGGCAAGGGCATCGCCGCGCAATTCAACCCCCGCTTGGCTCAGGGCGGCGGCAACCTTGGGTAAAAATTCATCGGCAATACCACGATGCACCAGTAGGGTTTCAATGGCATTGCAGGCGGCGGGGTACTGGGTTTTGGCATCTACGGTGATGGCGATCGCCTTGTCGAGATCAGCGGCCACATCCACGTAAAGATGGCAGAGGCCATCGGCATGACCCAGGACGGGAATACGGGTATTGTTTTGAATGTAGCGGACAAACTCGTTCGACCCCCGCGGAATGATCAGATCGACCCACTCCTCCAACTGCAATAGCTCTGTGATCTCGGCGCGGCGCATTAACAGGGCGATCGCCCCGGCGGGTACCGCAGAGGTTGCCAATCCCTGCTGAATCGCCTGCATAATGGCTTGGCAGGAGCGGCTCGCCTCCTGACCCCCCTTGAGAATAGCGCCATTGCCCGATTTAATAGCCAGTGCGGCAATTTGCATCACCGCATCTGGGCGGGCTTCAAAGATTACCCCCAGCACACCGAGGGGGCAGGTAACCCGACTGAGAATGAGGCCATCATCTAACTGGCGATGCAGTTGCCGTTGCCCTAGGGGATCCGGCAGTGCCGCCACTTGGCGCACCCCGGCGATCGCGGCTGCCAATTTACTGGCACTGAGTTCTAAGCGAGCATAGAGGGAGGGAGCTAGACCATTGGCTCGCGCCTGTTCGCAGTCAGTGCGGTTTGCCGCTAAAATCTCAGGGGTTGCGGCCTCCAGCGCCACCGCAACAGCTTCTAGCGCCTGATTCCGAGCCGCAGCATCAAGGCTTGCCAATAGGCGAGCGCATTCGTGAACCGCTTTCACCCGCTGGACAAGGGAAGATTCCGTAACTGGCATAGATGAAAAGAGCATGAGAACCGTCTAGAGGGATCCTACGCTAAATTGCCCCGTAGGTATGGTAGGGTAACGGCAATTACATTGCGCTAGGGTGAACCCCACGCTAGAAGTTCAGGAGGATCATGCGGATTTTATTTGTTGCTGCCGAAGCTGCCCCCTTAGCGAAAGTGGGGGGAATGGGGGATGTTGTTGGCTCCCTGCCCAAAGTATTGCGGCGGATGGGGCACGATGTGCGAATCTTTATGCCCTACTACGGTTTTTTGCCCGATAAGATCGAGATTCCCAAAGACCCTATTTGGACTGGCTTTGCCATGTTTCAGTCGTTCCATGTCTATGAAACGGTGTTACCCGGTTCAGACGTGCCGCTGTATCTCTTTGGCCATCCCAGCTTTAATCCCCGCCGCATCTATTACGGTGAAGACGAGGACTGGCGGTTTACCTTGTTTGCCAATGGGGCGGCAGAGTTTGCATGGAACTACTGGAAACCCCAGATTATTCACTGCCATGACTGGCACACGGGCATGATTCCGGTTTGGATGCACCAAGACCCAGATATTACAACGGTGTTCACCATCCATAACCTTGCTTACCAAGGACCATGGCGGTGGCGGCTCGAGCAAATGACGTGGTGCCCATGGTATATGCAGGGGCACAATACAATGGCGGCAGCGGTGCAGTACGCCGATCGCGTCAATACGGTTTCGCCGACCTACGCTGAGCAAATTAAGACCCCAGAGTACGGTGAAAAGCTAGAAGGACTGCTCTCGTTTATTAGTGGTAAGCTGTCGGGCATTCTGAACGGGATTGATCCGGAGGTGTTTGACCCCAGTAGCGATCGCGCCTTGGTACAAAACTTCTCGGTGGATACCCTAGACAAGCGCAAAGCCAACAAAATTGCCCTCCAAGAAGAGCTAGGGTTAGAGGTCAATGCGGGGCGATTTCTGGTGGGGATGGTCACCCGCCTAGTGGAGCAAAAGGGGCTGGACTTACTTCTGCAAGTACTGGATCGCTTCTTGGCCTACACCGATAGCCAGTTTGTGCTCCTCGGCACCGGCGATCGCTACTACGAAACCCAGATGTGGCAGATCGCGTCGCGCTTTCCTGGTCGCTGTAGCGTTCAGTTGCTCTACAGCGATGTGCTGTCGCGGCGGATTTATGCTGGCTCCGATGCGTTTACCATGCCCAGCCGCTTTGAGCCGTGCGGTATTGCCCAGATGATTGCCCTGCGCTACGGCTGTGTGCCAATTGTCCGGCGCACCGGCGGGTTGGTGGATACCGTATCCCACCACGATCCCGAGGCAAAAACCGGCACCGGCTACTGCTTTGATCGCTACGAACCCCTCGACTTTTACACCTGCTTAGTGCGGGCGTGGGAAGGGTTCCGCTATAAGCCGGAGTGGCAGGCACTGCAACAGCGAGGGATGCGCGAGGACTTTAGCTGGACAAAATCAGCGTTGGCCTACAACGCCCTCTACAACTCAATTTATGGTTTGCCGCCGGAGGCCATGCCCACCCCGCCATTGCATCTACCGACAGGAGCGCTTACGTCGTAGTACTTGCCAACAGTGGTCATTATTGCCTACGAGTACATTGACCCCCTCTGGCAACCCCTACCAGAGGCATATCCGTGGGGAAGCGAGATTGATCGCTGGGTTTTGGATGTGGAATCCCATCGCCCCCAATTGCGGCAGTTGCTTGCCCACCTGCAACCGGGCTATTGGTTACTGCCCAGCTTGAGTGTGTTGGGCACGTCTATTCCTGAGGTGAACGATCGCCTCAAGCACCTCGAAGCAGCAGGGGTGACGGTCATTGCCTTGGCCGAGGGCTACGTGAGCGATCGCCCTGTCCCTGCCGATCGCTTGTTAAACCTCTGGCAGCACGTCAAAGAGCAGCTCCATCGCCAAACTCTACGCCATGGCCATGCCCGCAATCGCCTCAAACATCAGCCGCCCCCCGGGCGTGCCCCCTACGGCTACCGGCGTGGTAAAGACCATTACGTGGTGGATCGCGCCGCGGCGGTGGTGGTCAAAGATTTTGTCGAGCACTTTTTGCTGTACGGCTCCTTAAGTGCGGCGGTTCGCTTTATTGCGGCTGCCCATCAAAAAACCATTAGCGTTACCACGGCTCGGCGCTGGCTGACGCATCCTGTGTATCGCGGTCATCTGCGCTACCAAGGCCAGACGGTTATCCGCAATACCCACACTCCCCTGATCTCTGCGGATGAAGCAGCGCAAGTGGATCGCCTCTTGCGGCGTAACCGTGGGTTGCCCCGCCGCAGTGCTAGCGCCCCCCACCCCCTTGCTGGCTTAGTGGTGTGTGGGCAATGCCACCACCGCTTTGGCCGTATCCAAGTGAGTGGCTATCGCCAAGCACCCCAGTACTGCTATCTGCGGCCCCTGCACTGCCCCCAGCGGCCAAAATGCCGCAGTATTCCCTACCAGAGGGCACTGGAAACGGTCATTGCGCAAATTTGTCAGTGCTTGCCGCCGGCGATCGCCCAACTGGCGCAGCCCCCCTCGCATCTGCCAGAGGCCATCGGCCAAATCCAACAGCACCTTGACCAATTGCAAGACCTAGAAACAATAGGTCTTTTAGATGCCGAGACGGCGCAACTCCGCCGCTATAAATTGCAGGCACAGCTCTCGCAGCTACAGGATCAGCAAGCTCAACTCCCCCCCAGAAATCTGATGCAGTTAGTGGTCACCCTCAGCCAACCCCAGTTTTGGTACCAGCTTTCCGCGGCAGAGCAGCGGTTTTACTTTCGTGAATTTTTGCGAGGGATTGAAGTACGGAGTCCGCCGCAGGAACAATGGCAAATACACCTTCAGTTCATTTTCTAGATTCTAGAGTTTCTAGCGCTGTGCAGTGGCAGTGGTTTGTTTATACTGAGCCGTTACGGGAACCCCTAGCAACCGCACAAGGCGTGTGGCGATCGCGCCAAGGCATTTACCTACGGCTGCAAAATGAGCAGGGTCAGATAGGCTACGGCGAAATTGCCCCCCTGCCGAGGTGGGGCACAGAATCCCTAGGGGCAGCTATTGCCCTTTGTCAGGAACTGCCACCCCAGTTAACCCCTGAGATCATTGCCGCCATTCCCGATGACTTGCCCGCCGCCCAGTTTGGGTTTGCGACCGCTTGGCAGAGTGTTGGCCGCTTACCCTATACCCTAGGGAACTGGCCGCTGTGTGGGTTGCTCAGCAATGGCTCCCGGGCACTACAGGAGTGGCACCTAGGGTGGCAACAGGGCTACCGCACCTTTAAGTGGAAAGTGGGGGTGGATTCCCCAGCCCACGAACAGGCCATCCTTACAGAGCTGTTAGCACAACTGCCGGCTGGGGTAACGCTGCGGCTGGATGCCAATGGCAGTTGGGACTGGCACACCGCTGTGCAGTGGTTACGGTGGCTAGACCGATGGCCAGTAGAGCGGATTGAATGGGTGGAACAACCCTTGCCAGCCGCTGACTGGGAGAGCCTAGAGAGGTTAGCCCAAGGGTTTGCAATTCCTGTTGCCCTCGATGAAAGTGTGGTGAGCTGGCGGCAACTCCAGCAGTGGCACGCGCGGCAATGGCCGGGACTGTACGTCATCAAACCCGCTCTATTCGGTGCGCCAGCACGGTTAAACCAGTTGCTGGCCGAGGGGCTACCCTTGACACAATTGGTGTTTTCCTCCGCTCTGGAAGGGGCGATCGCCCGCACGGCTATTTTTAACCTCTTACAAATATGGCAACCCCAGCACGCCCTTGGCTTTGGCGTGGATCGCTGGCGACCCGTTACTCTCCTGACCTCCTTGGCAGACTACGCCAGTGAGTGGCAACGCCTTGACAATTATGGTAAAAATTACTATAAATGAACTAGCCTCTTTCTCCCCAGCACCATGACCAGTTTCACCGTTGCTGCCAGTGACTACAGCCTCCTAACGGATTTGTACCAAGTGACGATGGCAGCAGCTTACGCGGGGGAGGGCTTGGCCATGCTGCCCGCTAGCTTTGAGGTAACGGTGCGCCGCCTGCCGCGGGGGCATACCTACTTGGTGGCGATGGGGTTAGCCCAAGTGCTGGACTACCTCAGCCAGTTTTGCCTTACCCCCGAGCAGATCGAGTATTTGCAAGGTTTAGCCGTCTTTGAGCGGGCACCAGCAGCGTTTTGGGAACTGCTGCACGACAGTCGCTTTCAAGGCACCGTGTGGGCTGTGCCGGAAGGAACCGTTGTGTTTGCCCAAGAGCCGCTCCTGCGCATCGAAGCCCCACTATGGCAGGCGCAGTGGGTGGAAACCTTTATCCTCAATACCCTCAACTACCAAACCTTGATTGCCACCCGTGCCTCGCGGTTGCGGCAACTGGTGGGAGACACCGTGGCACTGCTAGAGTTTGGGACGCGGCGTGCCTTTAGCCCCCAAGCCTCCCTTTGGGCAGCGCGGGCGGCCTTAGCCGCAGGATTTAATGCCACCTCCAATGTGTTGGCCGCGCAGCAATTGGGCGTTGCCCCCACCGGTACCATGGCGCACTCGCTGGTGATGGCGATCGCCACCACTATAGGAACCGAGCAAGATGCGTTTACTGTATTTTTGCGCTACTACCCCGATGCTGCTCTCCTAGTGGATACCTACGATACCTTAAGTGCTGTGGCCACCTTGGCCAACCGTGAAGCGGCTGGAGAACTGCAAGTGCAAGCCGTGCGCATTGACTCCGGCGATCTGGTGAGCCTCTCTCAAAAAATTCGCCAGTTGTTGCCCCACGCCAAAATTGTGGCCAGTGGTGATTTAGACGAAGCAGAAATTCGGCGACTGCTGACGGCGGGTGCCACCATTGATGCCTACGGCATTGGCACGAAGCTCGTTACGGGTGATCCGGTGAATGGGGTCTATAAACTTGTGGAGATCAATGGCCATGGTGTGATGAAACGCTCCAGTGGCAAAGGGACACTGCCCGGTCGCAAGCAAATTTATCGCCGCCCCAGCGGTGATTACCTCGCCCTTGCAGATGAAGCCGATGTCTGGGGTACACCCCTGCTTGAGCAAGTGATGCAAGATGGTCAGCCCTTAATCCCCGTAGAGTCTGTCCGTACGATTGGCGATCGCCATCGAAGTAGCCTGAGTGCCCTCCCCCCCACCGTGCAGGAAACCCCCCAGCCAGTGGTCTATTCACCGGCACTAGACGCCCTAGTCCAGCAGTTGCGGAGCCAGCCATGAGGATTGCGCTGTTTGGCACCAGTGCCGATCCGCCAACCACTGCCCATGGTGATATTTTGCAGTGGCTGAGCGATCGCTACGACCGCATCCTTGTTTGGGCAGCGGACAACCCCTTTAAGGTTCAGCAAACCCCCTTACCCCTACGCCAAACCATGCTGGGTCTGCTCGTGCAGCATCTGAATTGCCCCAACATTGAGCACCGTGCTGAACTCAGCCATCGTTACACTCTGCACTCTGTAGAGGCAGCGCGCGCCCAGTGGCCCCAAGACTCCTTCACCTTGGTCGTGGGCAGTGATGTCTTGCCTAAACTCCGCCACTGGTATCGGGTGGAAGACCTGTTACGGCAGGTCAGCCTGCTGGTTTTGCAACGCCCCGGGGTGGTGATTGATCGTGAGGACTGGCAAGCCTTGCAGACGCTTTGCCACCACTTGGAGCTGGCCAACTATCGTGGCCCACAGGTCTCCTCAACAACCTATCGCCAAGAGGGCGACCCCCAGCAACTCCTACCCGCGATCGCGCAGTATATCCAACAGCAAGGACTCTACTCTTAGCATATGACCTCCGCCTTAGCCGAATTTGTTGTTGGTGTTGACAACGTAATTTTCTCGGTGGATACCGATGCAAATCGCCTGTTGGTGCTGTTGGTGCAGCGACAACACTGGCCGTTTGCTGGCGAGTGGAGCCTACCGGGCACCCTTGTCCGGCACGGAGAGTCCTTAGAAGCCGCCGCCTACCGCACCCTAGCGGAAAAAATTTGTGTCAATAACCTCTACCTTGAGCAGCTTTATACCTTTGGCGGCCCTGGGCGGGATCCCCGCGAAGCAGACACCGCCTACGGAACACGCTATCTCTCTGTGAGTTACTTTGCCTTGGTGCGTTTTGCCGATGCCCAACTCATTGCCACCGGCGAGTCCCGTGTGCAGTGGTTTACGGTGCACAGCTGTCCCCCCTTAGCCTTTGACCACAGCATGATTCTGGCCTATGGTCACCGCCGCCTGTGCAACAAACTAGAGTACAGCCCCGTCGCTTTTGACGTACTGCCAGAGTACTTTACCCTCAATGATCTGTACCAGCTCTATAGCACAGTCCTTGGTCCCAATTTTTCCGATTATTCTAACTTCCGCTCGCGGCTACTTAAATTGGGCATTTTGCAGGATACACAGCAAAAAGTCATTCGGGGTGCGGGTCGTCCGGCTACCCTCTACCGCTTCGATCGCGAGGCCTTTGCCCCCCTCAAAGATAAGCCCTTAGTGTTTGTATAGCTGTTTAGGAGGTTGTATGGCAGTGCATCTGTGGATGGCCCAGCTTAACCCCATCGTTGGCGACCTCAGCGGGAATGCTCGGGCGATCGCCCAAGGGGTAAAAGCACTGCATCATCGCCAGCCGGTGGACGTGGTCATTACCTCAGAGCTAGCACTGTGTGGTTACCCGCCCAAGGATCTCTTACTAAACCGCTATTTCATTGACAATATCCAAAAAGAGCTAGACGCACTGGCCCAAGCCTTGCCCCCCAACGTAGCGGTGCTCGTGGGAACCGTACTGCCCAATCCGGCAGCCAGCCGTAACGGCGAAAAGCCGCTATACAATGGTGCGGCGCTGTTGCAGGGGGGAACGGTACAGCGGGTCTTTGCCAAGCAACTGCTGCCCACCTACGATGTATTTGATGAAAGCCGCTATTTTGCCCCCGGCGATACCAATAATCTATGGCGGTTGCAAACCAGTAGCGACTGCCTCACCATTGGTGTCACCATCTGTGAAGACCTTTGGAATAACGAAGCCTTTTGGGGAGAGCGGCACTACCAGAAAAATCCGGTCGCAGAGTTGGCGGCCCAAGGAGCAGAGTTGATTGTCAACCTGTCTGCCTCTCCCTACTGTGTGGCTAAACCCAAGTTGCGGCAGGCCTTAATTGAGCATACGGTCCAGCAGTACGGCTGTCCCCTGATATATGTAAACCAAGTAGGGGGAAATGATGATCTGATTTTTGATGGCACCAGCCTTGCGGTGAGCCGTACGGGGGCAGTGGTGAGCCAAGCCCATAGTTTTCAAGAGGATTGGTTGCCGGTGGTGTGGGACAACGGAGATTTACAACCCACCACGGTTGCCCCGCGGCCAGCCACAGAAGCCGCAGAAATTTGGCAAGCCTTAGTCCTAGGTGTCAGGGACTATGCCCGCAAGTGTAGCTTTGAGCGGGTGGTGATTGGCCTCAGTGGCGGTATTGACTCTGCCTTGGTGGCGGCGATCGCCACGGCAGCAGTGGGTCACGAGAACGTTTTAGGGGTGTTGATGCCCTCTCCTTACAGTTCTGTACACTCCATTACCGATGCCAAGGATCTGGCGCTCAACTTGGGGATCCAGACCGCACAGTTACCCATTGCCCCCCTGATGGAAACCTATCACCACGTCCTAACACCCCTGTTTGCCCAGACCACTCCGGGGGTGGCCGAGGAAAATATCCAAGCCCGCATCCGCGGTACCCTGCTGATGGCGATCGCCAACAAATTTGGCCACCTCCTCATTTCTACAGGGAATAAGTCCGAATTGGCGGTGGGCTACTGCACCCTTTATGGGGACATGAGTGGCGGCCTAGCGGCCATTGCCGATGTCCCCAAAACCCGTGTTTATGAACTTTGCCACTGGCTCAACCAGCAGGCGAGCCAAGGGACACCGATTCCCGAACTCACCCCTCGGGGCAATGGGGTCATTCCCGTCGCCATTCTGACGAAGGCTCCTAGCGCCGAACTCAAGCCCAATCAAACCGATCAAGATACGCTGCCCCCCTACGATGTGCTAGATGGCATCCTCGCGCTGATGATCGATCGCCACTACTCAGACAGCGACATTGCTGACCAAGGCTATGACCTTGCCCTTGTGCAGCGGGTGCGGCAGATGGTGCAGCGGGCTGAATTTAAGCGGCAACAGGCAGCTCCGGGTCTAAAAATTACCGATCGCGCCTTTGGTTCAGGCTGGCGGATGCCCATTGCTGCGCGTTGGTAAGAGTAAGGAGTGCTATCATAAGCGGGTGCCTCGCAACATTAAACGATTTGACTGAGCCGCATTACCCATGGCTGACCTGACCCCGAATCCTAGTTTTAGCCTCACCTTACGCCTTGAAATTCCCCAACAACCCGGTATGTTGGCGAGTGTCTTGCAAGTCATTGGTCAAGAAAAGGGACATGTAGGGCAAATTAGCCTGATTCAGCATACTCGCAGTGCGCTTGTCCGCGATATTACAGTAGCCGCCGCCAGTACTGAACATGCCGCCGCCATTGTGAATGCCGTCAAGCAAGAGACTGCAGCGAAGGTGTTGGACGTTTTTGACCGCACTTTCCGGCTCCATGAGGGGGGTAAAATTACCGTCACCAGCAAACTTCCCCTTCACGATCAAGATGATTTGGCCATGGCCTACACCCCCGGGGTAGGACGGATTTCGCGGGCGATCGCCGAAGAGCCAGCCCTTGTCCATCGCCTCACCATCAAGAACCATACCGTTGCCATTGTCACCGATGGCAGTGCCGTCTTAGGCTTGGGCAACATCGGTCCAGAGGCAGCACTGCCGGTGATGGAGGGCAAAGCGATGCTCTTCCAAGAGTTTGCCAGTCTGGATGCCTTTCCCATTTGTTTGGCGACCCAGGATGTTGATGAAATTGTAGCAACAGTCAAGCGCATTGCCCCCGTCTTTGGCGGTGTGAATCTTGAGGATATTAGTGCGCCGCGCTGCTTTGAAATTGAGCAACGGCTGCAGGCAGAGCTGGATATTCCCGTCTTCCACGATGACCAGCACGGTACCGCCATTGTCACCCTTGCGGCTCTCAACAATGCCCTTAAGGTGGTCAAAAAATCCTTGGCAGACGTGCGCATTGTCATCAATGGCGCCGGGGCTGCTGGCATTGCCATTGCGCGTCTTCTCAAAAAAGCAGGCGCGACAACCATTTTGTTGTGCGACTCCCAAGGAATTGTTTCCCACGATCGCCCCCACCTCAGCGGGGCAAAGCAGGAATTTGCAGTTGCAACAACAGGAACCTTGGCCGATGCCCTCCAAGGAGCAGACGTGTTCTTGGGGGTGAGTGTCCCGGGCGTAGTCACCCTAGACATGATTCAATCGATGGCCAAGGATGCCATTGTTTTTGCGATGGCCAACCCCATTCCAGAAATTCAACCAGAATTGATCTATAACCATGTGGCCGTTGTGGCCACAGGTCGGAGTGATTATCCCAATCAGATCAACAACGTACTGGCCTTTCCGGGGGTGTTTAAGGGCGCCCTTGCCTGTCGTGCCGCTGCTATGACAACAACAATGTACCTTGAAGCTGCTCAGGCGATCGCCGCGTTGATTAGTCCTAACGAGCTGCAGCCAGACTACATCATTCCCTCCGTTTTTGATCGTCGCGTTGCCAATGTCGTTGCTACCGCGGTTGAACAGTGTGCGCGATCGCAGGGGTTGGCGCGCTGTTAAGCAGCTCCTCCAAGGCTGCCTCTGTAAAATCCTGAATACAGACCTCGGCACCCGCCTGCCGTAGCGCCGATTCCGCTTCGGTGGTGAGCACGCCCCAACAGGTCATCCCTGCCCGTACAGCCGCCATCACTCCCGAGACCGCATCCTCAAACACCACACACTGCTGCGGTGGCACCCCCAACCGTTGTGCTACTAACAGATAGCATTCCGGATCCGGTTTGCCCCGCCGCACATCCTGCTCCATCACCACCGTGTCGAAAAACGCCCCGACCCCCTCGCACGAGAGCACCAATTCCACATTGGCTGCACAGGCGGAGGTGCCCACCCCCAAGCGGTAGCCCCGAGCCTTAGCTGCGTTGAGAAAGGAGAGCAAGCCAGGCAACAACTGCAGATGCGGCGCCAGCAGCTCCCGAAACACCGCTTCCTTTCCCGCGCCCCAGCGCTGTACTTCCTCGGTACTCGGGGATCGCCCCAGGAGTTCCGGCAATAGTTCGGCATTGCGCTTTCCTCCCATCTGGCGCAATTGTCCTAAATCAACGTGCCCCCGCAGTTCTGGGGTACGTTCCACATAAACCTCCCATGCCTTCATGTGGTAAGGCATGGTGTGACAAATCACCCCGTCCATGTCAAAAATGAGGGCACGGGGACTCGACAACAAGACATCATGACTGCGCATTTATACTCAGCGTGGTTAAGGCAACACCTGTAGTCTATCCTGAGTGACCCCGTTGAATGCCGATACGGGCAACCGAACCTGCAAAGAAATGGAGTCAACGTCTACAGTAGTGGTAAGTTTGCACACAAAAACGGGTCAAAATGAACGTGTTAATATTAGTGTTACCAGCACGCAGGAGCCATTAGGGGAAGGGTCATGTTTGAGCGGTTCACAGAAAAAGCCATTAAAGTCATCATGCTGGCACAGGAAGAGGCACGCCGCCTTGGTCATAACTTTGTCGGCACTGAACAAATCCTCCTCGGTCTGATTGGCGAAGGTACCGGTGTTGCGGCTAAAGTCTTGCGATCTATGGGGGTTAACCTCAAAGATGCCCGCATTGAAGTGGAAAAAATCATTGGCCGGGGGTCGGGCTTCGTAGCCGTGGAAATTCCCTTTACCCCCCGTGCCAAACGTGTTTTAGAACTATCCCTTGAAGAAGCTCGCCAACTAGGGCACAACTACATTGGCACTGAGCACCTGCTACTAGGCTTAATCCGCGAAGGCGAAGGCGTTGCAGCGCGGGTGCTGGAAAACTTGGGGGTTGATCTGTCTAAGGTGCGCACCCAAGTCATTCGGATGCTTGGAGAAACTGCCGAAGTTGCCGCTGGTGCCAGTCAAGGCCGGACAAAAACCCCAACCCTCGACGAGTTTGGTGCCAATCTCACCCAGATGGCCATCGATGGCAAGCTCGATCCCGTGGTGGGTCGTCAGAAAGAAATTGAGCGGGTGATTCAGATTCTGGGTCGCCGCACTAAAAATAACCCTGTTCTGATCGGGGAACCCGGTGTCGGCAAAACTGCCATTGCCGAAGGCTTAGCCCAACGAATTGCCAACAACGACGTGCCGGATATTCTCAATGAAAAGCGCGTCGTCACCCTCGATATTGGCCTGCTGGTGGCGGGCACTAAGTATCGTGGCGAGTTTGAAGAGCGGCTCAAGAAAATTATGGACGAAATTCGCCAAGCGGGTAACGTCATCCTCGTGATTGATGAGGTGCACACCCTCATTGGTGCTGGGGCTGCCGAAGGTGCCATTGATGCTGCCAACATTCTCAAACCTGCGCTTGCCCGCGGTGAATTACAGTGCATTGGTGCCACAACCCTGGATGAGTACCGCAAGCATATTGAGCGGGATGCAGCTCTAGAGCGACGCTTTCAGCCGGTGATGGTGGGTGAACCTTCAGTGGAGGAAACCATCGAGATTCTCTATGGTTTGCGCGAGCGCTACGAGAAGCACCACAAGTTAAAAATCTCCGATGAAGCGCTTGAAGCGGCAGCAAAACTCTCTGACCGCTACATTAGCGATCGCTACTTGCCGGACAAAGCCATTGACCTCATTGACGAAGCCGGCTCGCGGGTACGGTTAATTAACTCCCAACTGCCGCCTGCGGCAAAAGATCTGGACAAAGAACTGCGGCAAGTGCTCAAAGAAAAAGACGATGCCGTACGGGCACAAAACTTTGACAAAGCCGGGGAGCTGCGCGATCGCGAGATGGAGCTGAAAGCCCAAATTCGCGCCATTGCCCAGCAGAAAAAAACCGAAGCAACCACCGGTGAAGAAGAGACCCCAGTGGTCACCGAAGAGGACATTGCCCACATTGTGGCCTCTTGGACCGGTGTGCCCGTGAGCAAACTCACCGAAACCGAGTCGGAAAAACTGCTGCACATGGAGGATACCCTGCACCAGCGGGTGATTGGCCAAGACGAAGCGGTGAAGGCCATCTCTCGCGCCATTCGCCGGGCGCGCGTGGGGCTGAAAAACCCAAACCGTCCCATTGCCAGCTTTATCTTTTCCGGGCCCACGGGCGTGGGTAAGACCGAGTTGACCAAAGCCTTGGCTGCCTACTTCTTTGGCTCGGAAGAGGCCATGATTCGCCTCGATATGTCTGAGTACATGGAGCGGCATACAGTTTCTAAGCTCATTGGTTCGCCTCCGGGGTATGTAGGCTACAACGAAGGGGGTCAACTCACCGAAGCCGTGCGGCGGCGGCCCTACACCGTGGTGCTTTTTGATGAAATTGAAAAAGCCCACCCCGATGTCTTTAACTTGCTGCTGCAAATTCTCGAAGATGGGCGGCTCACTGACTCTAAAGGGCGCACCGTAGATTTCAAAAACACCCTGTTGATCATGACCTCAAACATTGGTTCCAAGGTCATTGAAAAAGGAGCAGGGGGTCTTGGCTTTGAGTTGGGCACTGAAGATGCTGCCGAATCTCAGTACAACCGCATCCGCTCCCTCGTCAACGAAGAACTCAAGCAGTATTTCCGCCCTGAGTTCCTCAACCGGCTAGATGAAATTATTGTCTTCCGTCAACTCACGAAAGACGAAGTCAAGCAGATTGCCGATATTCTGCTCAAGGAAGTGTTCTCGCGACTGACCGAGAAGGGGATTACCCTCGAAGTCACCGATCGCTTCAAGGAGCGGCTTATTGATGAGGGCTACAACCCCAGTTACGGAGCACGACCCCTACGGCGGGCAATTATGCGGTTACTGGAAGATACCCTTGCCGAGGAAATGCTCTCCGGTCGCATCCGCGAAGGGGATACAGCCCTGATTGATATCAACGAGTCAGGACAAGTGAGCATTCAGCCGCAACAACGCCGTGAGCTTTTACCCCAATCAGTTGAATAATTGCGGCGAGATCTGCCATGCCTGATGCTACGGATACCCTTGAGGTCGAGTCAACATCGCCCTTAATCGACAGTGGTTGGCGAACGATTCGCCCGTTGGGTGCCTACCAGCTTCAGGGGCTGGCATGGGTTGATCCCCAAGCGTTGTGGTTACGCCAACTTCCCCGCTTACCCTTTTGCCAAGCAACCTTGGGTGCCAGCTTCTTGGCATTGGATCGGGTGCGGGGATTTATTTTGCTCATCAACGCTGAAAATGACCACAGTGAGATTCTCAACCCCTATACCCTTGAGCCATTTTTAGATGCTGCGGGGTTATGCCTGTTCCAAGACTCGCTCTGGTTCTGTCGTGAAGAGACCCTTTACCGCTGCTATTTACCGGATTGGCAGGTGGAGCAGGTGCTGCGCTGTAGTTACCCGATTTACGGTGTTGCCGTGGATGAAGGGGGTATTTACGTTGCCTGCCAAAAGTCTGGCTACATCCATTGCTTTGAGCACACGACGGGTAAAGAGGCATTTCGCTTACCGGCTCCTGGAATTGGCGAAGAAAATTTGGCCTTGCACAGGGGCGATCTGTGGGTCAGCGATCGCCTCGAGCAGTCGGTGTATTGCCTGAATCGCCAAACCGGTGACATTAAAGGGGTCGCCCTGACTCCCTTTGCCCAGCCCACCGCCTTGACCTTTGATAAGGCGGGTCAGCCATGGGTGGCCTATGGGGGCGACGAACCCTATTTGCGCGATAACCCCAACAACCGTGATACCCCCCTTGAGATTGCCCACCGCGATATTTGTGTGATTCATCCCCTTGTTTTTAGCTCTGGGCAACACTACACCCTCTCCAATGGCTATCTACTAGAGATGGCTTATTTGGAAGAGATTTCTCCCCTAGATGCGTGCCAACTGGATAACTTGGAGTGGCGCATTGCCTTGCCTGCTAACTCTCTACGCCAAAAACTGTTGCGAGTAGAGCCACTGGGCACGCCATTTCGGCTAGAGACGGTCGCTGATCAGCAGGTCGCCATCTTTGATTTTCCGGAGTTACGTCCCTACGAAGCCCGCTTTTTTGGCTGGCGAGCATGGTTAGAAGTACGGGGGATCAAGTATCACCTCACCCCAGCGGATATTGATGAGTCTTTGCCGCTGCCAGAGGGGTTTGCCGAGCAATACCTTGTGGACAATGATGAGCTGGCAATGGATAAGCCCATTGTGCAGGAGGCGGCGCGAGTGGCGGTAGGGACTGAAACCAACATTCTGCGCAAGATGCTGAAAATTCGCAACTATGTTTACGATCGCCTCAGCTATGCCCTGCGCCCAAAAATTGAAACCCCAGATTTAGTGCTAGAGCGCGGAGTTGGCTCCTGTGGCGAATACGTAGGGGTGCTCTTGGCTCTGGCTCGCCTAAACGGCATTGCCTGCCGTACCGTAGGACGTTATAAGTGCCCGCCGCATCCCGAACAGCGCGGTATTCCCTTGGAACCTACCTACAACCATGTTTGGCTGGAATTTTATGTCCCTGGAATCGGTTGGCTACCTATGGAGTCAAACCCTGATGATGTGGTGGAACGAGGCCCTTACCCTACCCGATTTTTTATGGGTCTGCCCTGGTACCACGTCGAAGCCAGTAAAGGGATGCGTTTTGAAACCACAAACTATCGCGATCGCGGTGTGCGTCTGGGCGACTTAGCCCTGAATCATGTTCGCTTTACCATTCATGGGGAGTTAGGGGCACCATCTACACCCCAAAGGCACAGCAGCGAGGCTTAGGCTAACCTAGAAGATAGCCTGCTAGCTAATTTTGTATGTCCCTCCATCCTGATGATCCCCTTGATCATGACCTCGCAGATTTAGATGCCGTTGTTCTCAGGCCAGAAGAAGAGCGGACTGAGCCGGTTAATATCCTAATTCGCGAGATGGATATTGACGACATTGCCCCTGTGTTTCATCTGGGTGAAGCCCTATTCACCAGTGATCTTTACCCCTCCCTTTACCGTATTTGGGATGAGTGGGAGGTGATTGGCTTTTACAATACGGACCCTGAATACTGCTTAGTGGCAGAAGCAGACACCCACGTTGCGGGATTTGTCCTAGGAACCATCATTAGTAAAGCGCCGTGGGTCTATGGGTATATCAACTGGCTAGGGGTACACCCTGACTACCAGCGGCGAGGGGTGGCCGATAAACTGGTGGATAAGCTCATTGAGCGGATGATTGAAGAGGGGGCACGGTTTATGCTGGTGGATACTGACCCGGCCAATACTCCAGCGGTTAAGTTTTTTACGCGCAAAGGGTTTGGCAATCCCCGTCGGCATGTCTTCTTTTCCCTGAATTTAACCAAGCATGAGATCTACGGTCGCTTGATTGCCTACGAGCGCGATCGCTCAGAGCGGCTCACCTATCGGCGGCCACGACGGCGTTGAGCAAACTTGTGTTTGGCGCATTCAAGATTTTATTGTTCTAGTTCCCTTGGAGGTTCGTTGTAGCGTGACTCGTTTTCCCTTCACTCGTTCCACAGTGCCAGTGCCCTCCCATATTCACTATGAATCACTGCTGCAGATTTTAGAGCAGGCTTCACTCACATCGCTGCCTCCCTCATCCCCTGCCTACCAGCAACTACATGCGGCTGTAATTCATTTGCGCAAAGCGCTGCGCTTGCAAAAACAGTTTGAAGAGGAGTGGCAACTGACTGGCGGCACCGTAGATTATCAATGGTCTGTGAACCGCCATCTCCCTAAGGATTACAACACGTAGCCCAACCCCAACAGTAAACTACTCCAAAAATGAAGTTGTACAGCAATAAATTTCGACTCTTTGATCTGCTCTGGTACAGCGTGAAAGTGGTGTAACCGCTGGCATAAATAAATCGCCCACGGCAGGGAGCTAAGGGCAAGAAGGGCTGGCAATGGCACCCCCAGCCACACGACACTCGCTACCAACCAAGCATAGAAGACAATGCAGCTTCCATAAACTAACTGAGCACTGCGAGCCGTTCCCAGCCGTACCACGGGCGATCGCTTCCCTGCGGCAATATCATCGGCCACTTGGTGAAAGTGAGAGCAAAACAGGATGAGGGTTGTTGTCAAGCCATTCAACACGGCTACCGGCAGAATGCTGCTGGACCATGTTTGGGTCTGGCTATAGTAGGCTGCGGCGATCGCCAGCGGACCAAAGCACACAAAACAAATCGGTTCACCAAGGCCAAGGTATCCTAAGCGAAAGGGTGGCCCTTGATAGCTGTAGCCCAAAGCGCAGCATAGCAGAACCATGACGAATACCGTTGCATCCTGTTGCCACCAGCTAATCGCCATAATCGCCACTAGCCCTAGCCCGAGGCAGAGGTTGCTCAAGCCAAAAATGACCTCCTTTTTACCCGTTAAATTGACCACTGAGTGGTACTTGTGGCGGTCAATTCCTGTCTCAGCGTCAAACACATCATTACTGAGATTCAGCCAGACAAGAATAAGAACTGCGGCACTCAAAAATAGGCCAAAGGGGAGTAATTGTAAGTGTCCCGTTTGCCGCCACGCAATGGCACTGCCTAACCAAATGGGCATCACCGCCACACTATACATCGGCAGCTTAATCGCCGCCCACCACAAACGGAAACGATCCTTGCTGTTTGCCTCAATCACACGCTTCACAGTGTCAGACTGCACCAAAACAGCATACCACCCAACCTAATGCCCATAGATTTCCCGCTTGGCCGCAAGAATGGCTTGCCGCAGCGCTGGGTTACTGAGTTTGTAACTATAAACCCCCAAATCTCGGGCGATCGCCACCAATTGCGATCGGTTGAGCGCCTCCAAATCCGCCAACGTCAAACACGCGATCTCTGGTTGCGGAGGTTGCAGTTGAGCTTGCAGAGCCACCACCTGCTTTTCCAACGTCGTTAAGCGTTGTAGAACTGTTGGGCAAGTGAGTTGTGGTGGCTGAAAATGCTGCTGCAGAATAACGCGGATAGCTTGACTCAACGAGCCGTACCCCTGCTGTGCTTGCCAACACTGTAGAGCCGCGTAAAGCTCCGGATCAAGACTAAGGGCAACTTTCTTACGAGACATAGACAAAACCTAAAAAAAACCGACAAACTTACTTGCAGTCTGTCGGCTCGTTGTGTGTTCCCTGTTGATGACTCGGATAGTACTGAGTCATATTCTAGTATTACTGATGTCGCAGCAAAATGCCAGTGACGGTGATCACAACTTAAGATGAATCCTTTGTGCTCTCAAAACTAGTTTACTAAGGGTTGCCACCGTACCCCTTAATAAAAAATATAAATATAATCTTTTCAATAATCCTGAATAATTAATGCTTACCCATCTACCCCAACCTCGATACATCCTATCAGAGTGGGACGCAATTCAAGGGCCACACTCTATGCGCTAGCATGAGCGTTGGATAATTTACTGAGGAACATGAGATGGATTCGCTTTGGAGTAGTGCTGCGATCGCCTACCTACACTACCTCAGCTTTATGGTTGCCTTTGCGGCATTAGTGGTTGAGCACCTGACGTTGCGCAAAGAGTTGGAACTCAAGCAAGCATGGCGCCTCGTCATTACGGATGGTCTTTACGGCATTGCTGCCATTACCGTACTGGTGACCGGAATTTTACGAGTGTTGTACTTTGGCAAAGGCATAGCCTACTACCTCAGCAATCCTGTGTTTCATCTGAAGGTTGGCTTTTTTATCCTTGTAGGGCTTCTCTCGCTTTACCCAACCATTTCCTTTTTGTTATGGCTCAAACCACTTCGGCAAGGGCAAGTGCCCACCCTTGAGTTAGCGGCGGTGCAACGCCTAACTTGGGTTATCCGCGCTGAACTGGCACTTCTCAGTGGTATTCCCCTTTTGGCAGCTATGATGGCACGGGGAATTGGTCTCGAGTGGATTCAGAGCTAAAGGGGTAATTGATAGCCCAATCTTAGTGCTAAATTAGCGCAGAGCCTTAACGGGAGCGATATTGGGCGTAGCGATCGCCAAGCCAAGGCCAATTGACCACCTGCCACCACGCTTCTAAGTACTGATCGCGGCGATTGCGGTAGGTGAGGTAGTAGGCGTGCTCCCACAAATCATTTCCCAACAGGGGTATATCCCCCCGCATCAGGGGCGAGTCTTGGTTAGGAGTGGTATAACAGAATACAACTCTTTTTTTCAGATTAAACTGCGCTGAGTCGCTGGAGAAGGGCATGGGCAATTCGCGCACCAGCACCCGCCCTGCCCATGCGCTCTACGCCATTGTTGTAAGCCTGTTGACGTTGGGTCGCATCTTGCCAGATTCGGTAGAGGGTAGGCATCGCATCACGCGGATCCTCAAGGTAATAAAGGGAGGAGCCAAGTAATTGCTGCTGACGGCGGGCAAAGGCGCGGGTAAATTGAGGCCCCTGCCCCGCAAAGGTGATCACGGGCTTTCCTAAGCCCACGGCTTGCTCTGTGGCTGTTCCGGCTAGGGCAATGCCACCATCGGCCCAGTGCAAAAACTCCCGAAAGTGGTGCTGGCTCAGTATCAGTTGTAGGTGGCCATACTGCCGTGCTTGGGCAGCTGCTAACGGACTGGGCATCCCCTGCCACTGGCCAAGGCTCTCCTCAAAAACGCCAATCTCTAAACCGGGACTGATGGCCGCTAGAAGCACGATCGCCTCATCGGCATAGGGGATGAGACTATTGAGAATTAGTTGCCAGTTGCGGTAGGCTTCAGGGGCGCGGGAGCCGGGCAATAGCACAATGGTCTTGGGGTGAAAGGGGGACGGCTCCGGAGGTGGCATCACCAAGTCCAGCATGGGGTTACCACAATCATTGGCGGCAATACCTAAGCGCTGCAACCCCTGAGCAGTACGCGAATCTCGCGGAAAGACTCCCCAGCAGCGCCGCGATCGCAACAGCCACTGCTCCCAAGGCAAGTAATCACTGCCCGCCCAGCCTGCGCCCCACCAAGCGGCACCGTCAAGGTAATAGTCTGATTTCGCTGTGCCCACAAAGCTGTAGGGACAGCCGCTGAGGTAGGCAAAGAGCAGCGGCACCACATCGCCTACAGCTAAGACATGCCCCCCGTCCTTAGACCATTGTTGCAGGGCACTGAATTGCTGGCCTAAAAGGGAGACCAAACCCGCCCGCAGATCCTGCCACAGTTGCCGCCAATCCATGTAGATAAACCCACCGGAGGGCAGAGTTTTGCCCGTTTGCAGGAGTGGAATGCCGCAGCGTTGGTACGCCAGACCTTCGCCCACTAAGGGGAGTGCCGTCATCTCCATCTCGGGGCAACCTTGTTGCAACGGTTGCAAAATAGCGGTGGCGATCGCATCTTCGCCGTGGCCATTACTCACACACAACAGTCGTCGGCGGGACGCACTCATGCCTTCATTGCTGCCAAGGTAGCGTTGAACAACGCCCAATCGTTCTCGGTGTCAATAGCCTGCCAAATGGTCTCAATGCGAGGTTGCGTCAGGATCACGAGAGGATTGGCTGCCGCTAGGGTGGCGGGGATGGCGTTGCGCTCTTCTGGCGTAGCCTCCTGTAACAGTTGCACGTACGTCGCCTTCCATGGCCCCAGTAGGGTCTGATCAGCGCTAGACAGGGTCGGACTCTCCCGGAAAATATGCCCAGCATCCACAACCCACTGCGCTGAAAACTCCTGCCGCAGGCTGACAAAAAACTGTGGATAGCTGATGGTGCTACGGCTGAGAAACTCTTGCGTCTGCTCCACTAGCAGGGAGCCGCGCTCCACGGGTAGCGTCTGCCAGCCGAGACGGCGCAGCATTTGTTTGAGGTAGGTGTGGCGGCAGCGATCGCCAAAGGATTGCAGAGCTGCTTGCATGGCCTCAAGGGGCATCACAAACGACAGGGGGGCTTGCAGCTTTTCTAAATTCCAAACACAAATAGCCGGCTGATTGCCGTAGGCATAGCGACCGTAGTAATCAAAATAGGCCGCCGTAAAGCCCAGATCGTAGCGCTCTAAAAACCTGTAGGGGCCATAGTCAAAACTCTCGCCGGTAATGGCCATGTTGTCGGTGTTGAGTACGCCATGGCAAAACCCCGCTGCCAGCCATGTTGCCGCCAAGTCCGCCGTGGCTGCCACGAGTTCCCGATAGAATTGGCCATACCGCTCTTTAGGATCAGAGATCTCCCCCAGATGGGGATAGTAGTAGTCAATAACATGATCTAGTAACTGGCGAATTAAGTCTGGTCGCTTCAAGTAGTGCAGGCGTTCAAAGGTGCCAAAGCGAATATGGGAGCGACCCAAGCGTACCAAAACACTAGAGCGGGTTGGCGATGGCTCATCTCCCCGCCACAGGGACTCCCCCGTTTCAATGAGGCTGAGACTGCGAAATGTGGGCACCCCCAGCCGATGGAGTAGTTCACTGGCCAGTACCTCGCGCACGCCTCCTTTGAGGGTCAGCCGCCCATCCCCTCCTCGAGAATAGGGGGTTGTGCCCGATCCTTTGGTTCCTAGATCGTACAGGCAACCATCGACACCGCGAAATTGGCCGTAGAGAAACCCTCGCCCATCGCCTAAGCGGGGGTTGTACTCCCCAAATTGGTAGCCGTGGTAGCGCATGGCCAACAATGGCTCTCGTCCCTGAAACTGGCCAAAGGCTGCAATGAAGTCACCATTCGTAACGCTGGCAGGATTTAACCCCATCAAAGGCAGCAGATCATCATTGCGAAACCGCAGCCAGTGCTCCGGAAAACTCGCTGCTTGGACTTCGTCCCAATACTCAGCCCCAAGGGAGAGAAAGGCAGGCTCGTAGGCAAGGGTTTGAAAGGCGTGGAGGGGCATAGCGTGTTTTGACACTCCCACCACCTAAAGGTAGGGGATTCTTACGCAGTCCATAAACGAACTCATAAAGGCGTTGTCAAGACGCCCCTACACAGTTCGTAGAGGCAAAGCCCCAAGGTTCTGCTTACTTGTAACAACTGTCGCCGATTGGGTTTTTCACCAAGGATGGCGACCAAATATAGTTTAGCACAGAGCAACTAAAGTTGCTTTAGGGCTTTTCCACCCCGTACTAAAGTACGGAGCTACCAAGCTAACCCTCTGTGTTTTGTTTAAGACTGCTGCCAGCCTAGAGCAAGCCCAAGCCATCCAAGTCCTTGTCCTAGATAAAACCGGCACCCTGACCCAAGGCCATCCCACCGTTACGGACGTTATCACCCATGGGGCAGAACCACTAGAGGTGCTCACCCTTGTGGCCTCTGTGGAATGGCACTCCGAACATCCCTTGGCAGTGGCAGTGGTGACCTACGCCCAATCCCAAGGGGTAACGCTGAAGGAGGTGACTGACTTTCAGGTGATCTTCGGCAGTGGCGTGGTTGCCACCGTGGCCACACAAACTGTCCATATCGGCACCCAGCGTTGGCTAGAGGAACTGGGGATGGCAACCCACGAGTTCGCCGCCGCAGTGCACACCCTAGAGGCACAGGGCAAAACGGTGATTTGGCTGGCGATCGCCCAAGGGGTGGTGGGGGTGATGGCCATTGCAGATACGGTCAAACCGGAGGCGGCAGAGGTTGTGCGTACCTTGCACGCCCTAGGGCTAAGGGTTGTCATGCTCACCGGCGATCATCCCACCACAGCTGCGGCCATTGCCCGGCAAGTGGGAATTGATCAGGTCTGTGCCGGTGTTCGCCCTGATCAAAAAGCAGCTACCATTGCGCAACTGCAAGCAGAGGGCAAGCGAGTCGCCATGGTCGGAGATGGCATTAATGATGCCCCCGCCTTAGCCCAAGCAGATGTCGGTATTGCCATTGGCACCGGCACGGATGTGGCGATCGCCACCAGTGACATCACCCTCATCTCCGGAGACCTCCACGGCATTGTCACTGCGATTCAACTGAGCCGTGCCACAATGCGCAATATCCGCCAAAATCTCTTTTTTGCCTTTGTCTATAACGTGGCCGGTATTCCCATTGCCGCAGGCATTCTCTATCCCCTTTGGGGCTGGCTCCTGAATCCAATGGTGGCGGGGGCAGCGATGGCCTTTAGTTCGGTGTCCGTTGTCCTGAATGCCCTGCGCTTACGCCACTTTCGTCCCCAAGTCGTTTCCCTCAGGCATCCCTTATGACCCAGACAATCACATTTTGGGCCACGCTAGTTGGGCTTGGCTTTCTCCTTGGGGTCACCTCTGGCCTCTTGCTGGGCAGTTGAGGAGGGCTAGCCCCTAGCGCAACCGTACATAACCTGCTTGTTCGATGGCAGATTGCCCTTGATTGGTCAACAGTAGGGCAGCATAGGCACGCCCCGCTTGGGCATCGGCACTGCCATCCGCCTTCACAATCACGAACAGTCGCCGCGTGATTGGGTAGCTGCCATCTTGAAAAGCACGAGCATTCAGACGATTCCGCTGAGCTGGGCAGCGCGCCGGTTCAACGTAAGGCAGTTGATAGGGAGGCACAAAGGTATTAGCTTGACGACCCAAGGGTAAGGGGCGAATACTACACTGACCAACAATTTCCGGTGCAGAGCCGTAGTAAATCCCCCCAAGAGTGCTTGCAACGCGGCGAAGGCCATCGGTAGTGTCCCGCACCATAACCACATTGGAGCCTAGGAGCCGTTCCCCCAGCACCTCCTTGATAAAAAACTCGACCGTGCCGCCGTCCTCTGGTCGGCGCGAAAAGGCAGTAATGGCTAAGTTAGGTCCCCCCACTTGGCTCCAGTTGTTCACTTTACCGGTGTAGATGTCTATCACTTGATTAACGGTGAGACCGGCAAGGGGAAGGTTGTGGTTGACGGCGATCGCCAAGCCATCGATCGCCACTGGAATAGCGTCAAGGGGAGTGCCTTGGCTCTGGGACTGCTGCCGTTCCTGATCATTGAGGGGGCGCGACGACTGAGAAAAGGCCAGTTGATTATTCAAGAGCATCCGAATACCGCTGCCAGACCCTGGCGTACCCGTGGGCGGATCCACGTACCGCAGCCGAAAGTTAGGCCATACCGTTTGAATTAAGGGATCCACATCGCGGCGAATGGGTGCCCACGTGGTACTGCCCCCATAGTTAAAAACACCACTGGGCACCTCCCGAACTTCAGCAAAGGTCTCAACCGTGACGTCCGGCGTGCTGGGGGTTGAGCCGTCTTGAGTGAGTAGCTCCCCAAGAGGATTTCCCGTCTGAGAATTCAGTAACCGCATCACCAACACCCCTGCCACCCCCACAATAGCGATCGTAAAGATGAGGGAGATTAGCAGCGGCAGCACATTATTGTTATTACCTTGGGACATAGGTAGGATCGGCAAACACTCTGCCCTTAGACTATCCCAACTTCAGCTAAAAACCGCAGCAGCCCTGCCCTTTGTCTGTAGGACAAGGGTCAGGAGGAATGTGGCTCTTGACTTTGATGATGTATCATAGCGCTACGGCTCAAGTCCTGAGTATCTCTTGCAAACTCAAGGTATCGCAGTCACAAGCCGCTAAGCTGGATGCCACGTTGTACTGGCAGGGGTTAACCTTGTGGTTGTGCCGCCGGCCTACACATCGCAGACTTGCCACAAGTGCCTGCATATTCATCCTGACCGGAGCAAATCCTATCGGTTGGGCAAGATGTTTACGTGCGGTCATTGTGGCTGGCAAGGGGATGCAGACTTTAACGGTGCGAATCTAATTGCGCTTTTGGAGCTGCCTGTAAACCAGCCTAGAGGTATGGCTGACGCCACCTACGGAGCGTGGTTGGCGTGCCAACTGCAGGGCTACCGAAAGCCCACGCTCTGTTCGTAGGAGGAGCGTCGGGTAGTTTACCAAGTACACTGAAGAATAGTGCTTGTACAGCCTAGTATTTATCGCGTTGTTAGGAAAGCTATGTTATGTCAGTGATTCAGGAGCTTCATCGGCAATTGGTTAAAAAAGAACGCTCCGCCACTGAAATTACCCAAGCCTATCTGGAGCGGATTCAGGCATTGGAGCCAACTCTGCACAGTTTTTTGACGGTGACTGGCGATCGCGCCCTTGAGCAGGCGGCAGCCGTGGATCGGCAGATTGCTGCCGGTGAGACGATTGGCCTTTTGAGTGGTATTCCTTTGGCCATTAAGGACAACCTCTGCACCTACGGAGTTCGTACCACCTGTGCGTCAAAAATGCTGGCTGACTTTGTGCCGCCTTACGAATCGACGGTGACGGCAAAACTGCACCAAGCGGGAGCGGTGATGCTGGGCAAAACCAATCTGGATGAGTTTGCCATGGGGAGCTCCACGGAAAACTCTGCCTTTGGCTTAACCGCCAATCCGTGGAACATTGAATGCGTCCCCGGTGGCTCCTCGGGAGGCTCCGCTGCTGCCGTGGCTGCTGGAGAATGTGCTGCAGCCTTGGGGTCGGATACCGGGGGATCCATTCGCCAGCCGGCATCCTTTTGTGGGGTCGTCGGTCTCAAGCCCACCTATGGGTTGGTGTCGCGCTACGGCTTGGTGGCCTACGCCTCCTCCTTGGATCAAATTGGGCCGTTGGCACCCACGGTTACCGATGCCGCGATTTTATTGGGGGCGATCGCTGGCCACGATCCTCGCGATGCCACCAGCTTAAAGGTACCGGTTCCAGACTATACCCAAGCGCTGCGGCCAGATCTCAAAGGACTGCGGGTTGGGGTGATTCAAGAAACCGTTAGCGACGGGCTACAGCCAGAGGTGAAAACCGCCATTGAAGCGGCACTGCAAACCCTCAAGGAATTAGGAGCCAGCCTTCAGGAACTCTCCTGTCCCCGTTTTGCCTACGGCTTACCCACCTATTACATCATTGCGCCCTCGGAAGCCTCTGCTAACCTAGCGCGCTACGATGGCGTTAACTTTGGCTTCCGGGTTGAGGGGGCAGCGGATTTGCTGGAGATGTACACCCAAACCCGTGCCCAAGGCTTTGGGGCAGAGGTGAAGCGGCGGATCATGATTGGCACCTACGCCCTCTCGGCGGGTTACTACGATGCTTACTACCTGCGCGCGCAAAAAGTTCGCACCCTGATCAAAGAGGATTTTGCCAACGCTTTTGAGCAGGTGGATGTTTTGATTTGTCCGACCTCACCTACCACCGCCTTCAAAGCAGGCGAGAAAACTGCTGACCCCCTGAGTATGTACCTGTCGGATTTGATGACCATTCCCATTAATCTCGCGGGACTACCCGGCCTCAGCTTACCCTGCGGGTTTGATGCCACCGGTTTACCCATTGGCCTGCAACTCATTGGCAATGTCCTGCAGGAAGAAACCCTTTTCCGCGTTGCGTATGCTTACGAGCAAGCCACACCGTGGCACCAGCAGCAGCCCAGCTTAGGGATTTAGATTTTTGGCCAGAGCTTGGCTAAAATGGGTCAGGTTGATCGGCAATACTAGTGTTAACGTTAACGGTAGACATCTGCAATGACCACCTACTACTACGTTCTTGCGAGTAAGAAATTTCTCACCGAAGAAGAACCCCTTGAGGAAGTCTTTCGCGAGCGGCAGCGCAACTACCGCGAGCAGGGCAAGGAAATTGACTTTTGGCTAGTGCCCCAGCCCGCCTTCTTGGAACAGCCCCAGTTTGCTGAGCACAAGAGCCGCTGTCCCCAGCCCGCCGCCGCCATTATTTCCACCAACCAGCAATTTATCCAGTGGTTGAAGCTGCGGTTGGAGTACGTTTTGATGGGGCAGTTCACCAGTGAAGAGGTGCCTAATCCTCTAGCCTCTTTGGCCGAGGTCTAGGGGCACGAGCGAGCCACGGCGGGGTTTTGCGTGCGGTAATCTTGGAGCCAGCCACAGGCAGCAGTTATCAACTCTGGCAACGAGGCAAGGGGCGTAACAATGACTTCGTCATCTTCGGTGCCGACGGCAATGTAGAGATTGCTTTGTCCTTGGATGTCAACGCTGTAGGGAATGGCTCGAATATCGTCGAGTAGGGTAATGAGTTGCCCTGAGCGGTTCCAGACGCGAACGCTGCGATCAGGGGAGGCGGTGGCAATGGTTTGACCATCGGGGCTAAGGCTGAGGCTGACAATGCTGCGCTGGTGAGCACGAAACGAGCGGCGATCGCCCCCCTGAGACGTCCAGATATACACCGAGCCACTTTCACCCGCTGCCACAAGAGACTGACCATCGGCGCTAAACAGAACGCTTGCCAACCACCCCTGTTGGGGATCAAGGCGATAGGCCAAGCGATCGCGACGAATATTCCAGACTTCGATGACGCCAGCTTCTCCAGCACTCGCGAGTAGTGGCCGCTCTGGATGAAAACTTAAGCTCCAGATTTCCCCTTTGGCTTGCCATTGGCGGATGTGCTCTGGCTGTTGCAGGTCTAAAAGATAAATGACGCCCTTAGCGTCCCCCGCTGCGAAATACCGCTGCTGGGGGTCAAGGGCAATGGCGTACAGTGGGGCTTTGATGGGCAGTGTCCACGTTTGCAGTGAGTCCTCTTTAAGGTTCCAGAGCGCCAGTTTACCGCCCTTAGTGGCGATCGCCACCCGCTGCTGATCGGCAGTAAATCGCACCTGATTAATTCCCTCCGAATCGAGAACAGGGGTTTGGGCAAGGAGACGGCCATCGCGCTGCCAATACTTAACCCGGCCATCTTTGCCACCGGTGACTAGGGTCTGTGCCTGAGAATCTAGGGCTAAAGTCCACACACTGTCCTGTTGCGCCAGCCATTGTACGAGGCGGTTATGGTTAAGGTACCACAGGGTCATCTGACCTCCGCGATCGCTACTCAAAAGGGTGCGGCCACTGGCATCAAAGCTGACAGTGTTCACCAGCCGCTCATGGCCTTGCAACTCACCGAGGAGTTCCCCTGCGGCTGACCATAGGCGTATGCTATTGTCGGTGCTGAGGGTGAGGAGTTCTTCGGGGTGGGGAGTAGTTCCCACAAAATAAACGGGGGCTGAACTCACCTGCCATTGGTTGATCTGCTGCCCATTGCGGTTCCAAAGGCGCAGAATCCCGTCTTTTCCGGCACTGGCCAGCTTGCCATTCCCTAGATAGGCTAAACTCGTCTGCGGAACGGGGACATCCGTTTGCACCCGCCATGCCTGCAATGGCTCTCCCGCCAGCGACCAAATGCGAATCCACCCAGCTTCATCGGCAGTGGCTAGGCGATCGTGACCATAGCTAAGGCTGTTGATCTGTTGACTAGGAGTCGCAATGACATCCAGCAACTCGCCACTGGTGCGCCAGCGAAAAATTTTGCCCGTTGTTGTGGTGGCGGCAATTTCGCGACTGTCGGGGCTGAAGCGCAAGTTACCAATTTCAGCATCCACTGGCGTTAAGCGGTTCTCCAACACGACCTGCTGCTTCTCAATTCGCCAGACAGAGAGTTGCCCCTGACGGTTAAGCACCGCGAGGCGATCGCCCCCAGGGTTGATGCGCACTAGAGCCACAGAGCCAATATTCAAGGAGTGACTGGCGGCTACCTCCCCCTGCACCGTCCAAAACTGTACGGTGCCGTCTTCACTAATACTCAGCTGTTGGCCATCATGGCTGATCAGGGCGGCCACAAGGGGGGAGCGCTCACTCCGCCACTGATTGCGGGCTTGAATGCGATCCAACAGGGTATTCAGGACAAACAGAGGGCGCGTGGTGGGGTACTCGCTCAACGGACGATCGCCCACCAGTGTTTGCAACTGCCGTCCCGCCTCAATCGCCGCTAATAACGCCGCCAGTTCTTGGGTTTGGAACTGCTCCAAAATATCATCGCTGGTTTGTTCAAGGGCTAAACTCTGCTCTGTAGTTCGTAGCTCCCCATAGGTTTTAACCAGAATGGTTGCAACTCCAAGGGACATCACCGAGACCACCCCCAAGGCCAAAAGGGCACGTTGGGTAAGGCGACTGGCTTTGCGGCGAGCAGCGTCTAGAATGCGGTTAGCGGCACTGATGGCTTCCTTTTCCTGTCGCTCTAACAGGAGTGTATCTTGAATCGCCTTTTGGTTGGCCTCCTGACTAGCGGACAGGTATTGATAATCTAGATCGCTGAGGCTTTTGCCACTTGCCCACAGGAGAGCATCTTGGAGGGCTTGCCCCCGTAGAAGTCGCGAGCTATCGCTGCCCCCCGATCGCACCCATGCCTGAAAGTCTTCGGTATAGGGGCGCAATTGCTCGAATTGCTGCTCAATCCAGCAGCGATCAAAGACGTGGGCATAGATCGGGTTAAACACCACCAATTGGCTGTGGCGCTGACACACTAATCCTGTTAAGCACAAGGCACGCTGCTCAGGACTGCCATCAAGGGGTAGCCCTCCCTCCTCGAGAATCCGTTGATATAGCCCCAGTAACCGGCCAATCCGCTGCTCATCTGCCAGCAGACGATTGCGAATAGTTTTCAGGTGCTCGGGTTCATCGTGGCGCTCCCAGTCTTGCAGTAGATGCTGATGGATAAAGTCTGCCAGCCGTGTGGGTAGGGCACTTGCACTCATAAATGGCGCATGGACTTGCAGCAGCCGACAGAGCTTTTGGGTCAAAAAGGGCTGACCGCCCGTCCAAGCCAAAATTTCAGCAAGCAGTTGCTCCGGTGCATCGCTGAGGTGGGCAATTCCCTTGAGTAGGGGTGTGGCTTCGCTGAGGTCAAACCCACTCAGAGCAATCGCTCGGCCAATGTTAAAGGGTGTGCGCTGCTTATCTTGAATGAGCTGATCGGGGGTGGCAACGCCAAAAAGAGCAAAGGTCAACCGTCGATACTCGGGGCGATCGGCGCGTTGGTTGTAGCAGGCACGGATCCACGCAAAAAAATCATCCGTCGAAAAGGGCAAGCTCAGGAGGCTATCAATTTCATCAATGAAAATTACCAACGGCTCGCTGGTGTGGGGCAGCAGTACCTCCTCGACAAACTCACTCAGGCGTTGAATAGGGGACACCAGTTGGCGATCGCGCCACCAAGAGCGCAGTGAGACCACATCACCTAGGTGGAACCCTTGAATTAAAGCACCCACAAAACTGGCATACCACTGCTCCGGTTGAATATTTTGACTGCCAATTTTCGTAATATCCAAAGCCGCACAACGGTACCCCATGGTCAGCAGCTGCTGCGTTACCTGTACCCGTAAACTCGACTTCCCCATCTGGCGCGAGTTCAGGATATAGCAAAACTCACCGGCCACTAACCCCGCGAGCAGATCCGCATCCGCCTGCCGCTGTACATACACCGGAGAGGCCGTGGGCAAACTCCCCCCCACCTGATAACTTGAGGTTGACTCTAGGGGAACCCTCATCGACTCTGCCCTAGCGTGATTCTAATTAGGCACTGACGCATCAGGAATCGTCGAGGTTGCGGTACTGCCAGGGGTCGCTTGTCCTACCACATATTCTTTTTCAGTGACTTCCCCCACCGCTCCCATAGGGGTCGCTGGGCCGTTATTGACACTCACCTTCACATCCCCCGCGTTGCCCGTGCGGACAATCAATCGTTCCTTGGCCTGCCAACTGCGCTCGGTGCCCGCCTCAAGAATCCCCGTATACACCACCTTCCCATCCGCTTCAACTTCTAGCCAAGAGGCTCCCGACAGTGACAGCTTCACATCAACGACGTCACTACTGGGGGTTGGGGCTGGACTGGGGTCAGTGGCCATGACGGCATTGGGGCTGGCCGTGGGGTCAGGCGAGGATGTCGTCTGATGGGCTGGGCTAGGACTTGGATTCGTTGCTTCAGGGGTAGGCACTGGGCGAACATCCGTAATACTTTGAGGTTGGGGGCGAAACAGATAGGCTAACCCCGCCACTGCTGCCACCACCACAGCAAAGTAGGTGAGATACAGATGAATGGGACGCAGTTGAAAACCAATGCCAGTGACACCCCTTGTGGGCTTATCAATCGGTCTTGCAGATTCGGCCATCGTCGGAAAATGCGCTGCTAAACTTTTGCCATCTAGACCCATCGCATCAGCAAAGCGGCGAATAAATCCTTGGGTGTAGATAGCCTCAGGCAATTCATCTAAGGCACCTTTCTCAATGGCGGCCAGAATGGACTGGCGCACAAGGGTTTTAGCGGCCAAGTCCTCGAGGCTGAGGCCAAGCTCTAACCGTTTTTCATGCAGAAAGGTGCCAATTTTTGTAAGTTTTTCTGCCTGTTGAGCGGTCAAATCGGGCATTATCCCTAGCTCCTACTGTCAGTCTTTGCCGTCCTTGCAGTGGTACACTCTAGCTATTGCCTTCATCCTATAGTAACCTAGGGCAAATTGAGCATGGCGCTATGCATATCCACTCCCTCGAACCCTGGCAACACTCCCACGACTTCCTGATTCGGCAGGAGCACGCAGAACGCAGCACTAACCTTGTACTCATTCTGACTGCCCTCACGATGGTGGCCGAGATTATAGCAGGCAACCTGTTTGGCTCGATGGCGCTGCTAGCAGACGGTTGGCATATGGCAACCCATGTTGGTGCCTTTGGCATTGCAGCGTTTGCTTACCACTATGCCCGCAAACAGGCTCATAATCCTCGATACACCTTTGGCACAGGTAAAGTGAGTGTGCTAGGTGGGTTTACCAGCGCGATCGCCTTGGCAGTGGTGGCGTTTCTGATGATAGTAGAAGCAGCGTACCGAGTCTTTGAGCCGCAAACCATTCAGTTTAACGAGGCACTCTGGGTGGCATTGCTGGGGTTGGGGGTCAATTTGGTAAGTGCAGTGCTCTTAAGAGAGGATCACCAACAGGTGCACACCCACTTCGGCAAAACGCACTCGTCCCACGCTGACTACAACCTGCGAGCTGCGTATATCCATGTTCTGGCAGATGCGTTAACCTCAGTGCTAGCGATCGCTGCCCTATTGGCTGCTAAGGTTGCTGGGTGGACTTGGCTCGATCCACTGATGGGAATCCTTGGCGCACTGGTCATTACCCGATGGGCCTATGGTTTAGTTCGCGAAACAGCACCTATTTTGTTAGATAGTGCAACCGATAACAGCCTGCGACTACGCATTATCCATGCCATCGAAGCCGATGCGGATAACCGCGTTGTCGATTTGCATGTTTGGCATGTAAGTCCTATGCATCTGGCTGCGGCTCTTTCCTTAGTGACTCACACTCCCCAGCCGCCGGAACATTACAAAAATCTTCTGCGGCACCTTCCTGCCCTCACTCATGTGACTGTAGAAGTCAATCCCTGCTTGAGCCTCTACTTGGAGTGTTGTGAATGCACCGGCTCATGACGCTATGCGTACAAGAGCAGCTTACCTATCCCATAGCAGAAACAGGGCAACAGGCATGCTCTGCTTGCCCGTCTGGAACGTTGCCAAGTGGAGTTGTGCTTGCTTCGTGTTACCTGCCCAGAACCGTCAAACGCCCATGATGAAGTTCCTCTAGGATAGACCAAGTGGATGGAGAGTAGGGAACTCGAATCCCTGACCTTCGCGGTGCGATCGCGACGCTCTACCAACTGAGCTAACTCCCCTTCAGTATTCCTAATATACGGTAAATGAGGCAACAATTGCCTTAAATTGGTCTTCAACCTTCGGCCAGCGCTCCTCTGGCGCAGAGACGCTGAGGGTATAAACGTTACCTCGGCTCAGGGTAATACTCGAGAGGTTATGGCGCTGCCGTGCGGTTTGAGCGTCTCCCGGCAAGGTGACGGCATACTCAAGGATGTAGTAGGTTTTGCCATCAGCTTTCTGAGAACTGGCGCCAATGAGGGCAGAACTGCGCCCGCTTTCGCTGGGGGCAATGATGTTGCGCAAGAGACGATCGCCTACCTCTTCCGGGGAACCCAAGTCTTCAAGGGATTGAGTGCTAGAGACACTGTTGACCACAACACTCACATTTTCTGTCGTTTGAATAATATCGTGGAAAACCACGTCTGCCGGACCATCCACCTGTACCTGTACCCATCCCCGCGGATAGAGGAATTCATAGCCGTCATAGCTATCGACAAAGGCTTGCAGACCACTGGTGGCGCTACACCCGGTCAAAAGCACCACAACGATCGCCACCACCGTGGCAAGAAAACGCTGTACCATAACATCCTTCTGCTGTGTTCTTTCCTATTGTGGCACCGATGTTGCAGCAGCGGGTCGCCGTAATTCTTCGGGATGGGAGGGGGGAATCCCCTCAATCGTAATCAGAGACTCAGTGACCGCTTTCACAATGGGAATTGCCACAGTAGAGCCGTAGGCATCATCCCCTTGGGGTTCATCCACAACCGCTAAAATCACGTACTGCGGCTGCTCAAGGGGAAACACCGCTGCAAAACTGGTAATACGCTGATTTCCGTAGGTGCCGCCAACGGCTTTTTGCGCTGTCCCTGTTTTGCCGCCTAAGCGATAACCAGGAATATGGGCAGGCTTGCCGGTGCCTGAGCGCACCACCTCCCCCAGCATGTTGATTACCTCAGTGCTAGTACGCTCAGAAAAGACTCGTCGGGGTTCGGCGCGCCTTGGCTGCCGTTGCAGATGACCATTTTCATCGTAAAGCCCCTCAATGACGTGGGGAACCACCAGTTCGCCGCCGTTGGCGATCGCCCCCAGTAATTGCACTAAATGCAGAGGGGTCAGGGATAATCCTTGGCCAAAGGCAGCCGTGGCCGACTCAATGGGATAGTGAATAAACTGCTCCGCTGGCTTGAGTTGGGCGGCAGTTTCAAAGGGGAGATCGCTGCCCACTTTTTGGGTTAACCCCAACCGATGCAGATAGCGATAGTAATGGCGCCTGGGAATGCGGTTCATCATGTGAACCATTGCCACATTGCTCGAATAGCCCAAGACTTGGCTAATCGTCAGCGCACCACGCCCCCCCCGCTGGCTAAAGTCACTATTTTGGATCGGCCACCCACCCACCATAATTCGCCCCTCATCCGGAAGCACAGTATTGGGGGTAATGGCATTGAGTTCAAGGGCGATCGCCGTATTGATGGGCTTAAAGGTCGATCCCGGCTCATACAAATCTGAAACCGCCCAATTACGGAATAACGCTGGATCCGCACGGTAGTACTGATTGGGGTTGTAGGAGGGTTCAGACACCAGTGCCCGCAGTGCCCCCGAGGCTACCTCTAGAACCAAAACAGTGCCCCGCTTGGCATTAAATTTCCGCAACTGTTGCCGCAGGGCTTGGCGAGCCGTCTGCTGTAAGCGGCTATCCACCGTCAGGCGCACATGATAGCCCTGAGTGAGCACCTGAGGATCCGTGGGGGCAAGGGCTGGTAACCACTGCCCCAAGCCATTCATGGAGAGCAACGGTTGGGGGTTGCGCACTTGTAAAAAGTCATTTTGGCTAAACTCAATCCCCGCTTGTCCCTTGTGCTCCCGATCCACATAGCCAACGATGCCTGCCATTAACTCTTGCTGGGGGTAAATGCGCTGCCATGCCTGATTCAGTTCTAAGCCGTCGTAATTGAGGGCGCGAATTTTAGCTGCAACCTCCTCGCTCACCTCGTAGGCAATAGGCACGCCGGTGGGATAGGTGCCAAACTTCGCCAGCAGTTGAGTGGGGGACTGTCCTAGGAGTGGGGCTAGGGCATGGGCGATCGCCGTTGGCTCCACCTTAAAGTGAGATGGATGGGCAAAAAGGGTAAAAACAGGTCGATCTAGGGCAACAACCGTATCCCGGCGATCGGTGATCGGGTAGCGTGCCAAAGTTGGGGGGGTGTAGTGTTGCTGTTGCTGGCGGGCTTTTTCTGCTAGGGTGTCTCGTTCGAGAACCTGTAGATAGACTAGCCGTGCTGCGACACCGGCCATGGCACCCAGTGAAAAGATCAGAATCAGCCAAATACGACCAGCGGCGATGGGCTTTGGCGTGGCAACTGCTTTGGCCGTCGTCATCGGCACCCTCCCAGCAACACAACCACTAGTAACTAACCCGACGGTGGGGAGCAACTGCGACAGAGGGAATCTGGACGGGGAGCGTTGCCCCTGTTGAGGCTTGATTGGGAATAAACAAGACGCGCTGCGGATTCTGGGGAACTAGACCCTGCGGGGCTTGCTGCACCTGCTGAGTAACGCGGTAGCGTAGCGTTTCATGACTGACCAACAATTCGCGTTCCTGACGCTTTAGCTGCTCCAGTTGATGGTAGGCACGGCTCCACTGCTGCTCGCAAAGCGCTAGCCAGCCGTACAAAGGCAGTAGTGCCACCATTGAGCTGGCTGCCGCCACCCCAGAGACCCATTGCAGACCCACCAAGGTTTTTTGCCATAGAGGCATGTGAGTCTTGGGAAGAGGGCGAATTTCGGTGAGGATCGGGGATGAGCCACTGCGCGATCGCAGCGAGCCAATCGAAGACTTTAGTTTAGGAGCAGCAACCATACACTCAAGCACTCCTCAGCATGTTAACGCCATGAATGATAGATGCATTGTAAAGATACCCACAAATAAAGCACTAATGCGGCGGTTCATGCAAAAGTGCGCGCTGCAATTCGCAACTTTGCCGATCGTGAGCGGGGGTTGCTCGCAACTTCTGTATCGTCGGCAACAATAGGTTTACGATTCAGCGCCGTCAATAGGGGGGTCTGCCGCCATGCTTGCTTTACCCGCCGATCTTCCAGACTGTGGAAGCTAATGATTGCAAGGCGACCTTGGGGAACCAACCAGCGGGGAGACAGCGCTAAGAACTGATCCAGCACCTCCAATTCCCGATTTACGTAAATGCGCAGCGCCTGAAACACCCGCGTGGCCGGATGAATGCGTTGGCGGGGCGACGATTTCAGGGTTCGTGCCACCAATTGTGCCAGTTCTTGGGTGGTGTGGAGGGGACGACGTGCCACAATGTGGCGGGCAATACGGCGGGAAAAGCGCTCTTCGCCATACTCGTAGAAAATATCGGCTAGATCCTGCTCACTGTAGTGGTTAATCACAGTGGCTGCAGTAAGGGACTGATTCGGGTTCATGCGCATATCCAACGGAGCGTCAAAACGGAAACTAAAGCCGCGATCGCCACGATCTAGCTGGGCTGAACTCACCCCCAAATCCGCTAAAATGCCATCAAACATGGGTTCAGTCACCCTAAAATCGGCAAAATTCCCCTGCCAAAACTGGACGCGATCGCCAAACGGCCTGAGGAACTCCTGGGCTGCCGCCAAGGCCATGGGGTCTTGATCGATCGCCACTACCCGACAGGTTGGTGCAGCGCTCAGTAGTAGCGCAGTATGCCCACCTCCCCCCACCGTCGCATCTAGATATAACCCACCCGCCTTAGGTTGAAGGGCATCGAGCACCGCAGCGGCCAGTACTGGCTGATGATAGCCTGAAAACTCTAGATTTTGCATGGTTGTCTATCAGTCTGCGTAGGATTTACCACAGCGTATCCCCTTGGAGAGCAGCATCCGTGAACGATCATCCCCTGAGCGCCCCCTCCCTCAACGTAGCCGATGAACTGCTGGTACGGGATCAGCTAGTGCAGCAGCTTTCAGAGGAACTGTATCAGTTAATGGTGCAGCACCCTGAGTTGTTTGTGCGCTTTTATCAAGCTCGCAAAGCAGAAGCAGCCAATGCTGAAGCACTACAGCGCCTACAGCAGCAAATTCAAGACGTTGAAGCGCGTATTGCCACCTACCAAGAGCAAATCCTTGCCTATCAGCAGCAAGCCCAGGAGCGGGAGTCGGAAGTCACTGCTCTGAAACAGCAAGTCATTGAACTGGGCGATCGCAACCAAATGCTAGAGCGAGTGATTCAGGAGATGCCCGAAGTCTATCGTCAAAAATTCAGTGAACGCCTGAAGCAAGTCCAACTGAAAGTCGAGCATCTACAAAAAGAAAATGATCAACTGCGCAGTGAACTGAGGCATATGCAAGCACTACTTGCAGCACAATCGCGCCAGCAGCAGCACGGTCTTCCCTCCTTACAACCAGCTCGCGTGAGCCTGATTCCCAGCTTTGGCAATGCCTGATCCTCAAGCGCCGCTATGAGTGAGGCTACCGATTTAACTCGAGATTTATCAATTTTTGGTCAAGCCACGTATCTGAACGTACCTCGTTGTCAGTCTTATTGTAGGGATTTCAGAGTTATTGTTTATTGATTTAGTGCAGCGATTGCCTCATTTGACTGTCTTTGGCGGCTGCTGTGGCACAGATCACCGTCATGTGGCAGAAATTTGTCGCTTAGTTTTGCCCACCCCACGACCAATCCCCACTCCTAAGGGTTGAGGGCTGGTTGACTGACAAAATGTTGCCCTCTCATCCCCTCTCCCCTTGTGACAGTAGGAAGGCAACAGAGGTAACGCTGGGTGCGAAGCCCCTCTCCCCCTCTGCCAGAGGGGTTGGGGTGAGGGGTCTGCTGGATGAGCCTTAGGGCAGACGTTGAATTTCTGCCCGAAAGCCATTGACTTCCATGTAGGCTCGCAGTTCGCTGGCTTGAATTTCATTTTGGAAGCTGCCAACTTGGAGTGCCCGCTGCTGACCTGTGTCAATAGGTAAGACTTCTGGCACGAGCGATCGCAACCGTTCTTGATTGGCGATATCCCCCTCCCGCACGTCAAAAACAATCACTCGGAAGCGTCCGCCGGTGGTTAAAGATCGCCCTGACGGGGCTGTATCTATGCCAGTTGTATCCGGTGGTGGCGGTAACTGGTTCATGGTGACATCTGCCCCCACATACCCTATGGGAATTGGGGTACTGGGGACGGGCAAGGGCTCTAGGCGAGTATCAACGCTTTGTGGCTCTGGCGGCGAAATTGGAGCCAGTGTTGTCACTTCTGGCGGGGGCACGGGAATCGGAATCGGCTCTGCTGCCTGCACGCTAGTGCCCCAACCCAGTAGGATCAAACATAGGGAGCCAGCCCATGGCCATTGCTGGCGACAGGAGGAATGGTGGATTGTGTTAGCCGACGGTTTCATTGTGATTCAGACAACGCGTAACGATGGGTGTTGCTTATCCCTTTCTGCGGGGATGTGACAGGATATGCAAGATTTAGCTCCCATTCTTTGCCACGCTAGGGTGTGCCGGATTTTGGATGCCAACCTCGATCGCGCCCGCGAAGGCCTACGGGTGATTGAGGAATGGTGTCGCTTGGGGTGTGAAGATGCCGAACTCACCGCCACCTGTAAAGAGTTACGGCAAACGCTGGCGGGTTACCATACGCCGGAATTGCGCTCAGCACGGCAAACCGATCACGATCCGGGTACAGCGTTGACGCATCCCCAAGAGCGCGATCGCCAGACGCTACAGGACGTCCTCACTGCTAACTTTGCCCGGGTTCAAGAGGCGCTGCGCGTCATCGAAGAGTATGCCAAACTCACTCACGCTGACCTAAGTGCGGCAGCAAAAACATTGCGCTATCGGGTGTATATCCTTGAACAAGCGTTATCCCCCCAGTCTCGGCAGGGACGTTTGCGACGCTTGCACCACGCACGGCTATACCTAGTGACCTCCCCAAGCGATCGCCTGCTTGAGCGTGTTGAAGCTGCCCTCAAAGGTGGGTTGCGACTGGTGCAGTACCGCGATAAAACGAATGATGACCAAACCCGCTTGAAGATCGCACAGCAGCTACAGGCTCTGTGCCAGCGTTATGGTGCCCTGTTTCTGGTGAACGATCGCGTCGATATTGCCGTGGGTGCCAATGCCGATGGGGTGCATTTGGGACAAACGGATCTTCCTATTGCCCTTGCTCGACAGATTCTAGGGGGCGATCGCCTAGTGGGATGCTCCACCACCAACCCCCAAGAACTCGAGCGCGCCTTGCAGGAGGGTGCAGACTACGTCGGTGTTGGCCCCGTTTTTGCCACCCCTACTAAACCTGGAAAAGCTGCGGTGGGGTTTGACTATCTTCAGTACGCCCGCCACCACTGCTCGATCCCCCAGTTTGCCATTGGCGGTATCGATGCCAGTACTATTGGCGAGGTTATTGCGGCGGGTGCCACCCATGTCGCAGTGGTACGCGCCATTATGGACGCTGCTGATCCACAACAGGCCACCCAAGACCTACTTCAACACTTGCACGAGGGGAACCAACCATGACATCTGCCGCTGAGATTACCGCTGCGGTACGGCAATTGTATAACACCTATCCGTTTCCGCCGGAACCCATTCTCGATGAGCCACCTCCGGGCTACAACTGGCGGTGGTCATGGCCAGCTGCCTATAGCTTTTGTACAGGACGCTATCCCTCCCGCTTAGATGTAGCGATTTTGGATGCGGGATGTGGCACAGGAGTGGGAACGGAGTACTTGGCGCATTTGAACCCCCACGCCCAAGTTATGGCAATTGATCTGAGTGAAGGAGCACTGGAGATTGCTCAGGAGCGTTGTCGGCGATCGCGCGCCCACAACGTGCAGTTTCAGCACCGCAGTCTTTACGATGTGGCTCACTTGGGGCAAACCTTTGACATGATTAACTGTGTGGGGGTGCTGCACCACCTGCCAGACCCCGCAAGAGGAATTCAAGCCCTAGCGAACGTGCTGGCACCCGGTGGGATTCTCCATGTTTTTGTCTATGGCGAACTGGGACGCTGGGAAATTAAGCTGATGCAGCGTGCCATTGCCTTGCTCCAAGGGAGCGATCGCAGCAACTATCCCCAAGGGGTTGCCATTGGTCGGCAGATCTTTGCTGCCCTGCCGGAGGGGAACCGCCTCAAAAAACGCGAACAGGAACGCTGGAGCCTAGACAATCAGCGGGATGAATGCTTTGCAGATATGTACGTTCATCCGCAGGAAATTGACTACACCATTGCCAGTCTCTTTGAGCTGATTGTCGCGTCGGGGCTAGAATTTGTGGGGTTTTCTAACCCGCGTCTGTGGCAGTTGGAGCGACTGTTGGGCACTCAGCCGGACTTACTAGCGCGAGCACAACACCTATCCCCCCTGGAGCAGTACCAACTAATTGAAGCCCTTGATCCGGAGGCCATGACCCACTACGAATTCTTCTTGGCGAAGCCACCCCTCGTGCGTCAGGACTGGTCAGCCGATGCTCAGGTCTTGGCAGCAATTCCTTACCGTCACCCCTGCTTAGATGGCTGGCCGGGGGGCTGTGTGTTTAATTGCCACTACGATGTCATTTACCTGAATGCAGCGGAGCAGCAGTTTCTGGCAGCGGCTAATGGCCAAGCTACCGTTGCCGATCTGTTGGCACAGCAGCCTGAGGTTTCCCTTGAACAGGTGCGATCGCTCCTTGAGCGGCAGTTGATTCTCTTGGCACCCGGAGGGGCATCATGGCCGACCTATTAACGACACTCACTACCCAAGGTGCTGTTTATGACTGCTCCCACTGGGGGCGGCTGCGCTTAACGGGGGGCGATCGCCTCAAATTTCTGCACAACCAAACCTCCAATAACTGCCTAATCCTCAAACCGGGTCAAGGGGCAGATACGGTCTTTCTCACGTCCACTGCGCGCACTCTAGACTTGGCAACCGTCTTGGTGCATCAGGAGTGGGTCGATCTACTCGTCTCCCCCCAACGGCGGGCGTTTTTACTGCAATGGTTGGATAAATACATCTTCTTTGGCGATGACGTCCAAGTGAGCGATCTGACCGCCAGTAGCTATTGCTATCGGCTGTTTGGGGAGGTTGCCCACACCATTCGGCACACCCTTGGCCTGCCTGAGTTCACCACCCCTTACCAACACGTTACTGTGGCGCAGGGGGGCCGTTCCCTAACGGTGGCCGCCACGAGTGGCCTTGCCCTGCCGGGGTTCACCCTCTGGAGCGATCGCCCCCTCACAGATTGGCTTGGCACCTATCCCCAACTGCAAGACCCTGAATGGGAGCACATCCGCATTCGCCAAGGCCGACCTGCGGCAGATGCCGAACTCACCGAAGACTACAACCCCCTTGAAGCTCGCCTCGGCCATACCCTGTCTTTTGACAAGGGCTGCTACATTGGCCAAGAAACCATTGCTCGCCTTAACACCTACCAAGGGGTGAAGCAACACCTGTGGGGACTCGACCTCAACGGTTGCGTGACGGTACCCACCCCTCTATTTCTTGCGGGGGAAAAGGTTGGCCTACTAACCAGTTGCACCCCCCTAGGGAGCGGTGCTTTTGGCTTGGGCTATGTCCGCACCAAAGTGGGAGGGGCTGGGTTGACCCTACAGGTGAGCAGTAACCGTCAGGCGCAGGTGGTCGAGGTGCCCTTCTTAAGAACTGTTGCTTAAAAATACTCTGAACAGAGAATGTTATAATCCAATCGGTTCGTCCAGATATTCTACTCACCTTAGTGATCGTAAGGAAGGGAGCCTATGGCAACGGCACAGGTATTAGCGTTTATGCAAAAAACTGCCGAGGATGCTTCATTGCGGGATGAGCTAGAAGCCCTTTTAGGGGTTGGCGACGGCAACATTAGTGGTGCTGCTGAACTCGATACCGAGGAATTAGCCGCCCTCAAAGGAGAACTGGCGCCCAAGGTCGTTGACTTTGCTAATCAGCATGGCTTTGAATTTTCGACAACCGAACTGATTGACGTTGTGGACTCCTTCGCCCAGCACCAAGCAGGAGAGCTCAGTGACGATGAATTTTCGGGTATTTTGGGAGTGCCGATCAACAGCAATAAAGCGGATCACAAGGCCAATATAGCAAACCCATTGCAACGGCTGACCCGCTATCTCAGCAAGACCTATCTTGGCATCGGTGCGGATGAGGAGAGCGAATAAGGCTCGTCAACTTTCGGCAACTCTGCGACCTGCTCGCCGTAAATTGCGCCTCTGGTCTCAATGGTTGCTGCCAGGGCTACTGGTAAAGCGTTGGCTGTTAATTAGTACGGTTGGGGTACTCCTAGCGAGCCTTGGCCTAGCCATTAGCGTTAACCTAACCCCTGTTTTTTACACGCTACAGTTTATCGAGCAACTGCTGCAAACCTTGGCACGCTTTGTGCCCAGCTATGTGAGTGGTCCCCTCCTCTTTTTGGGTGGCATTGCCCTAATTTGGTGGGGCTATGCCCGTACCCTTGGCTCCATTACCCAAGTGCTGCTGCCGGACGATGACAAAGCGCTTGTGGAACGATTGCTGACCCATCGGCGCCTAGAGCGCGGACCTAAAATTGTGGCCATTGGCGGTGGCACGGGGCTATCGACCCTATTGCGGGGCTTAAAAGTGTTTAGTGCCAACATTACGGCCATTGTGACGATGGCGGACGATGGTGGCTCTTCAGGGCGACTGCGGCGGGAAATTGGGGTCTTGCCGCCAGGGGATATTCGCAACTGTTTAGCCGCCTTGGCGGATGAAGAAAAGTTAGTGACAGAGCTATTCCAGTATCGTTTTGATGCGGGGGATGGGTTGGCAGGCCATAGCTTTGGCAATTTATTTTTAACGGCCATGACCAACATTACGGGGGATCTCGAGCGGGCGATCGCCACCAGTTCTGCTGTGCTCGCCATTCGCGGTCAGGTTCTACCGGCCACTCTGACGGACATGACCCTTTGGGCACGCCTTGCGGATGGTCGTTTAATCCATGGCGAATCGAACATCACCGCAGCCAAAGGACAAATTGTTGAAATTGGCTGCTCGCCGCCTGCGCCGACTGCACTGCCGCGTGCGCTCCAAGCGATTCGCGATGCCGACTACATCATCCTTGGTCCGGGCAGCCTCTATACCAGTGTTATCCCCAACTTGCTGGTGCCGGATATTGCCCAAGCTCTTGCCGAGCGTCGCTGTCCCTGTGTTTACGTGTGTAACATCATGACACAGCCGGGGGAAACCGATGGGTATCGGGTGAGCGATCACGTGCGAGCCTTAGATAAGGTAACGGGCGATCGCCTCTTTGATGCCATTCTCGTCCAAAAATATCCCCCCAGTTCCGCCCACCTTAGCCACTATAGGCAACAAGGCAGCGACGTTGTAGCCATCGATCGCGACGAACTGGCACGCCTCAACTGCCGCTTAATTTTGGCGGATGTGATGGATGAAACCACCCCCACAGTGCGCCATGACTCGCAAAAGCTAGCGACGATCTTGATGCGTTGGTATGGTCGGGTGCAATCCCTGTGACAAGTCCCGCGTTGTAGCTGCCGCTTGCTTCCCGAAGGGTAAGGTCAGCGTCGAGAAGAGGTCACGACTTGTGTCAGCCAAAGGACATCACAGATAATAGATACCGTCCTAGTGGTGTAAATTGGCTGCCATGCCCCTTGAACTTCTGCGATCGCTAGTATGGATGGATTATCGCCTTGCCGTGCTCTTTACCGTGGTGCTGCCCCTGCTGTTGCTGTTGTGGGCCACCATCCAGAATGTGCCGGCGATTAGCCATCTGCTAGTGATTTATTGGCGTGTGGCGAGTTTGCTAGCAATTACGGTGTATCTGATGATGCCGCAGTGGCCGGTGACCTACGTTACTGGTTTCATGGCCTTGGTGCTCATTCCCATTAGCCTTTGGTTTTGGGTCGATCTCAACGAAGAAATTAACGATCGCCAAGACTTAATCGGTCAAGTCTTTAGTAGTTGGCGGTGGGCAGTCACGCTCTACTGTGTCTTAGCAGCAGTCGGTCAAGCCTTTTATCTGCCCTGCGCCTTCGTACCCGGAGCGGTGGCAACCCCCAGTTGCCACGTGTGGCTAGAAGCACCCCTCCTGTTCAAGGATATGTTCCATACCCAAGCGCGGCCGGGCACCCTTGGTTTCTTTGCCGCAGTGGCCTTAGTGATTTATGTGCTGTACCTGAGCTATTTTGTCTTTGTGCGGTTACCTAAGCAGGGGCGATCAGCCACTGGCCTATGAAACGATCGCGACGGCGGCCTCAGCCACAGCAGCCCAGCCAAAACCTTGACTCGTTTCTGGATGTGCTCACCAATACGGTGGGGGTCATGATCTTCGTCTGTCTGTTCGCCAGCTTAACGGCGGCAGTGTCTCCTGCCCTTGTGCGCACCCCCATTGCCCGCGAAACCCGTAAACAGGGCTACTTCTTTGAGTGCCGCGAGAATCGAGCCATCCCCCTCGATGAAGACAATGCCAGCGCGGCAATTCAGCAGTTCTTTCGGCGGGTGAATGACAATCCATTTGTAGATCCGCAGCACCTGCAGCAGCAGTTTAGGGACTTTTCCCATAACACTCGCTACTACACTGTGCGGCTTAGTTTAGTCAATTTTGGGGGGCAACCCATTATTCAAACCCTATTTCAGCCCCGCGATCGCTTTGGTGGCGAGTCCGTTGCCAGCCTTGATACCTCAACCTCCACCTTCCGCCAAACCCTCAGTCGTCTTTCCCCTAGTCGCCATTCCCTGATCTTTTTTGTCCGCCCCGATAGTTTTGATTGTTTTCGCGCCGCACGGGCGATCGCTTGGCGCAATGGCTTTGACGTGGGTTGGGAGCCAATGACTGAGGATCGCGCCATTATTTTTGTCAGCGGTGGCGGTCGCCGCGTCACTGTACAGTAAAGTCTAGTCAATTGCTGAGTCTCAAAACTCACCCGAGCAGGCGCCAGTCGTGTTGCACCCAGCATATACCCTAAGGAGGACTCATGCTTGCCAAACGAATACTCCCCTGTCTTGATGTCAAGGCTGGACGGGTCGTCAAGGGAGTGAATTTTGTCAATCTGCGGGATGCAGGCGATCCAGTGGAGCTAGCCCAAGCCTATAATGCAGCGGGAGCTGATGAACTGGTGTTTCTGGATATTACGGCAACCCACGAAGAACGAAATATTCTCATTGATGTGGTGTACCGTACAGCGGATCAAGTGTTTATTCCTCTCACTGTGGGCGGTGGTATTCAGTCCCTCAGCATGATTAAGGATCTTCTGCGTGCTGGAGCCGATAAAGTCAGCCTCAACTCCGCAGCGGTGCGGCAGCCAGATTTAGTGAATCAGGCCAGCGATCGCTTTGGTGCCCAATGTATTGTGGTCGCCATTGATGCTCGCCGCGTGCCCGGCACAGATCAGCCCCGCTGGCAGGTCTATGTACGGGGTGGACGGGAAGCCACAGGGTTAGATGCAGTGGCATGGGCAGTGGAAATGGCACAGCGAGGAGCAGGCGAACTGCTGATCACAAGTATGGATGCCGATGGCACTCAAGCGGGCTATGATCTGGCGCTCACCCGTGCCATTGCCGAGCAAGTGGAAATCCCCGTCATTGCGTCCGGTGGAGCGGGCACCTGTGATCACATTCGGGCAGCCCTGACCGAGGGCAAAGCTGAAGCAGCGCTGCTGGCTTCCCTCCTTCACTATGGCCAACTAACCATCGCCGAAATCAAAGCCCATTTGGCTCGCCATCAAGTGCCCGTGCGGCAATGACTCGGCTCTGACCTATTCAGTCTATAGCTCGCAGCCAAGCAGAGAGCTTGACGCAGACGTTTGCGAAAATTTGGAAAAAATCCCTTCGGCATCAAAGACATCCATACCATTTTCTGAAGCGACGGCTGCAGGATCTTTGATTTGAGCATTACCCTTTCGGTGTAACTTACCTTTTCGGGGATTTCAGTAGGGCTATGCGGGGGATTGATAGCCCGAACTGTCTATACTATAGCTGAACGAGCTGACGATGGCAACGACGTTGCTCGCTGAAACGGTTAAAAACTATTACTAAACTAGCACTGGACTGGGCATAGTAACCGTGTTTGCTTACCTCAAAGGTTGTGTCGTTGACCAGCAGCAAGATGGCTCAAACCGCTCTTTTTTGGTGCTGGAGGTTCAGGGAATTGGCTACCGCCTGAGTGTGACCTCCCATCTCCTCAGAGCCTACCCTCCCAGCAGTAAAGTGGTGCAAATTTTTACCCATCTGATTGTCCGTGACGATCAGCTAAGTTTGTACGGCTTTGGCAGTGCCGCAGAGCGGGAGATGTTTTCACGGTTAATTCGGGTGAATGGGGTGGGGCCCCAACTTGCGCTTGCCCTGTTGGATACGCTTCCCCTGCCGGATTTAGTGCAGGCCATTGTGAGTGGCAATACCCAGCGGCTGAGCCGCACTCCGGGGGTTGGCCAAAAAACCGCTGAGCGGATTGCCCTTGAGCTAAAAGCCTCCTTGGCAGCATGGCGACAGCACACTGCCCCCGCTGGGGTGCCCACAGCCTCTCTACAGGAGGAGCTAGAACTAACCTTACTGGCCTTGGGCTATAGCGATCGCGAGATTCAAGAGGCACTCATTGCCGTAGGCCAAACCACGAGCCTTGCCCAAACGAGTGATCCTGAAGCATGGTTACGGGAGGCGATCGCTTGGCTGAGTCGCTATGCATAAACATCAAAAGGCGCTGCAAAAATTTCTGAAATCCGCTACAACTTATACAATTAAAGTAGAGTGAGGTTCCTCGAGGAATCACAAATTATGATGCTTCCCCAAGATATTATTGGCCAAAAAGTATGGCTAGACGTTGACTCCGAGGATGCCTACTACCCCGGAGAGACGGTGCGGGTTCAAGCCGAGATCACCCAGCCGACTGCCCCGCCATGGTATTTTGCCCGCTACCTCAATGCCCCGCGCTGGCTGCGTACCCAGGGGCAGTGGTTAACCCACCACGAGGCAGAAATGGCCGTCCTGCTCAGCCCAGTCCTCGAGGAACCAGAGTTGATGGAGGGGGACGACGACTACGACAACTACGGCGACGAACTCACCAACGGGGGGTGCGATAGCCATCACTAAGGAATCCTCAGCGTTGCATGGCCTCCTTTTTAAGCTGTTTGCTATCTCGCTGAGCACTGGCCGCCAAATCGGCATCCAGTAGGGTTTGGCCAGTGGCAGCTAGGTAAACATCATCCAAACTCGGGCGGGATTGCGCCAAGCTAAAGATGGGGAGCATTGCTGTTTCTAGGGCGGCTTGAATCTCCGCTAGGGCAACCGCAGCCTCCGTCACAACCAAGTTTAGGGAATTGCCTTGGTTACGGTTAATGACGACGGATTTTACGCAGGGCAATTGCATCAGTAACGCTTGGGTTGTCTGGGCTTCGCTGTAGGGGGTAAACTCCCGTATCCGCACCGTGATGCGATCGCCCCCAAGGTTAGCCTTGAGGTCAGCAGGGGAGCCACTGGCAATCACCCGCCCCCTATCAAGAATGGCAAGGCGATCGCTGAGGAGATCCACCTCTTCAAGGTAATGACTGGTGAGGATAATCGTTAACCCTTCGGCTTTAAGTTCCCGCAAGATGTCCCAGATCACCTGCCGACTTTCAATGTCTAGTCCGACCGTCGGTTCATCTAAAATCAGAACTTGGGGTTGATGCAGCAACCCCGCCGCCAGATCAAAGCGCTTGCGAATCCCCCCGGAATAGGTGCCACACTTGCGATCGCGCCATTGCCGCAGATCCAGACGCTCCAGCACTGCTTCAATGCGTTGGGGAATCAGGGCGCGGGGAATATGGTAGAGCGCCGCTTGCAGTTCTAAAAACTCCTGACCCGTGAGAATCTTATCGAGTGCCACCTCCTGAGCCACATAGCCCAGCTTTTGGCGCACCAAGTGAGGCTGAGTGGTCACCGAGAGGCCACAGACTTCCAAGTGTCCCGCATCTGCCTGCGAGAGCGTACATAAACAGCGTAGAGTCGTCGTTTTACCGGAACCATTGGGGCCAAGCAGGCCAAAAATTTCAGCTGCCTCAACGGTGAAAGATACATCCTCAACCGCCGCCACCGCGCCGTAGGACTTTTTGAGATGTTCAACCTTAACCGTGACTGACATGGCACTTGTAACCTCAACGCCGTCATCTTCACATTCTGACAGAATTCCCCACGGCTTTTGGGTACATGCTAGAACAACGGTAGAGCCTTCTGAGAGGAATCGCCATGGCTGCTGCTGACACTGCCCCGATTGCTGAAGTGATGCACCTCACGGGCGATCGCCTCCGCCTGCGGATTCAAGAGCTAAAACGTGAGCCGGCCTTTCGAGACTCCCTAGTTGCTTACCTCCACACCCTAGAAGGCATCAGAGCCGTTCACTGTAATCCCCTTGCCGCTTCCCTTACCCTTGAGTATCAACTAGAGCAGATTACCCCCCTGCAACTGCTGGCAGCCATTCAATTGTGGGGGGATGTGCAAATTGTTGGCCAAGGCAACCAAGGACTGCGAAACCTGACCCGCGCCTTTGCCCTAGAACCCGAAGAGGTAGGGCACAAAGCCACAGCCATGGGGGGCTTTGTGGTGGGGGGGTACCTTGGGGATATGGTGGGAGGGATGGTGGGTGCCACAGCGGGGGGGGTGTTTATGGGGCCTGCCGGAGCCGTCATGGGGGTACAAGTGGGCACCTTTGTGGGTGGAGTGATTGGTGCCCGTCTGGGGATGAGCACCACCGAACAAATTAGCCAATTGCAGTTTACCTCCTTTGAGCAGACCCCCCAGCAAGTTGCTAAAGCCCTAGAGGTTCGCACTGGCGATAAAATTGGCGAAACCGCTGGGGAAATTGCCGGGGGTCTCGCTGGGCAAGTGGTGATGGGGCCTGTGGGAGAAACCGTAGGGCGAGTTCTCGGCAGCATGATTGGCTCTCAGGTGGGCGAAGACCTTGGCCGCCAGATAGCCGAACCCACCCCTGTTGACCCCACTCCCCCCTCCGTTGACGTGGTACTGGAGTGGTGGTTGAAGACCAGTCGCTCCTTTGTGGGAGAAACCCTGTGGGCAACCTTGGGGGGGGTACTGGCGCGGCTCACCTTGGGTCCCCAAGCAGAGGCCGTTGGCATCCGCGCTGGCACCCGCATCAGTCGGCAGTTAGACATGAGCGAGCCAGCCCTGACAACCGCCCCTCAGAAGAAGGAAGTATAATCCATAAAGTAACGGCTTACGGATCGTCCAGCACGGCAGGAGCAAACCGATGCTCGATACACTTTTACTCCTCATTATTGTGGTGATGGGGATTGCCGTTGGCTTCAATAGCATTGACCTATTGCCAACGACGGTACTTGATCAAGTTGCGAACGTTAGGGGCTTACAGTGGGTCACCGCAGGGTTTGGTGGGCTAGTGGGCATTGCCCTTGGCCTGTTATTGCAAACCCTCTACCATCGCCTTGAGCGCAATATTCGTCAGCTCCCTGCTGATACCTTACTATCGCGAGCTGTAGGGCTAGTGGTGGGGTTGCTATTGGCCAACCTGATGCTGGCTCCTATTTTTCTGTTGCCGATTCCTAGGGATTTTTCCTTTATTAAACCCTTGGTGGCTGTTCTCACCAGTATTGTCTTTGCCTATTCCGGGACAACCTTGGCCGATAGTCATGGTCGCGCCCTACTGCGGCTGGTCAACCCTAACTCCGTTGAAAGCAGCCTCTTGGCAGAAGGAATGATCAAACCTGCCCGTGCTAAGGTCTTGGATACCAGTTGCATCATCGATGGTCGCATTGAAGCTCTGTTGAACTTAGGGGTGCTAGAGGGGCAAATTATTGTGCCTCAGTTCGTGCTGCAAGAACTGCAACTGATTGCGGATGCCGCCAATGATCAAAAGCGCAGTCGGGGTCGCCGCGGCCTAGATGTACTGAACCGCATCCAAGCTAACCTAGGCGATCGCATTGTCATTCACTCCGCAGACTACCCAGACTTGACTACGGTGGATGCCAAACTGGTGCGCCTATGCCAAGAAATTAACGGCACCCTTGTCACCAACGACTTTAACCTTAACAAAGTAGCTCGCTTCCAAAAAGTTGATGTCTTTAACGTCAACGAACTGGCTCAAGCCCTACGCCCCATCTACTTACCCGGAGATACGCTGGAACTCAAAATTCTCAAAGAGGGCAAGGAACCCGCTCAAGGGATTGGCTACCTAGAAGACGGCACCATGGTGGTGGTCGAAGAGGGCGTTGATCACATTGGCGATCAGTTGTCAGTGGTGGTCACCAGTGCCCTGCAAACCTCTGCCGGTCGGATGATTTTTGCCCGCCTGCAAATGCCAACCATTGCCTAGCTTTGTAGCTAACCCATGACTCAAGAACCGCACTCAAAACCAGCTAGCCCGCCGCAACTGGTGTCGCCGTGGGTATGGGGCTTTTTTGTTTTCAGCGTGCTGACCCTCGTGGCGGTGCTGTTGGCCACGGTCTGGCAGCCAACCCTATTTCCCATTGGGCTGGTTAATCCTGATCAGTTACGACCCCTGCCCGAACTGCTGCAACTGCCACGGGATGATCTCAGTCAGTGGTGGCCTTTAGTCATTGCAGCGTTGGTGGCGCTCTCTCTCAACATCATTCCCAGTAATAATGTTACCCGCCTTGTCATTCGCTTGATTGTGATCCTGTTTGGCTTTCGCTATCTGCTATGGCGCGGTTTGGCGACTCTCAACACTGCCCATTGGTTCAGCGCCGTTGCCAGTATTAGCTTCTATGGGCTAGAGGTTCTGTATTTCATTACCTATGTGCTCTACGTTTACCAAACGGCATGGCTCACCGATCGCCAGCGCTCCCGCGAGGCAAATTACTATCAAGCGGCTGTCCTTGCAGGGGAATATTGCCCCAGTGTTGATATTCTTGTTCCCACCTATAACGAACCTCCCTACATTTTGCGCCGCACTATTGTTGCCTGTCAGGGGATTAACTACCGCAATAAAACCATTTACATCCTAGATGATGGCCGCCGTTCGGAAGTCGCAGATCTATGCGCTCAACTGGGGGTGCACTACATTACCCGACCTACCAACGAACACCGCAAGGCAGGCAACCTCAACCATGCCCTCCAGCAAACCAACGGTGAACTCATTGCTGTCTTTGATGCTGACTTTATCCCTTTTCAAAACTTTCTAAGCCGTACCGTTGGCTTTTTTCAAAATGACCAAATTTCCATGGTGCAAACCCCCCAACACTTTTTTAACCCCGATTACCACGCCCAAAACCTAGGGATTGAATTCATGATGCCGGGGGATATGGAGTACTTTTTTGGCTTTATTCAGCCCGGGCGCGATTTTGGCAACGCTATTATCTGCTGCGGTACCTCCTACGTCGTGCGCCGTCGCGATCTTGAGGCGGTGGGGGGCTACTACACCCGCTGTGTTGTCGAAGACTTCCAAACCGGCACCAAGATGCAGATTGCCGGTTACCGCTTAGTCTATCTCAACGAAATTCTGAGCTTAGGGGAGTCTCCCCGTAACTTCCGCGATCACCTAGAGCAGCGCTTGCGTTGGCTGCAAGGCAATATGCAGATCTATTTCTGTGGTGATGATTTACCTATTTGGTCAACGCTGTCGTGGTTTCAGCGCAGTTGTCACCTATCGCTCCTGTTGTACAACTTTAACCCCTTTACTCGCGCTTGTTTTCTGGTGGGTCCCTTTGTGAGCCTGATGACAGGGGTGTCTCTCACGGTAGCTACCTTTTGGGAATATGTTTACTTTGCTATCCCCTATACACTGGTAACGCTGGCAACCTTTAGCTGGGCGACGGAGGGGCGTTACTTTTCGCTGTGGGGTGAAGTGTATGAGGTGATGTTTGCCTTTCCTGGGATGGTGCAGTTAATAAAAATTCTACGCAATCCCTTTGGCAAAATTGGCAGCGTTGTGACGAACAAAGGAACCCTCTCAAATCGCAAACATCTGAATTTGGCGTTTACCTGGCCGCTGCTCCTGTTGGTGCTAGCTTCGGTTTTTGGGATTTTTGTCCGTTATGGGGGCTATTGGTTTGGGGTGTGGCCGCCGCTGGAGTACGAGCGCGCTGGCCTAGAGGTCATGCTGGCTTGGACGGTTTATAATGCCACAATTGCTTTGATTGCGGTGCTAGCAGCAATTGATCAGCCGACGCGCCGTCAAAGCGATCGCTTTCCTATCTGTACCGTGTGTCGGTTTGATCTGGGGTCACAAACGTTCTGGGGCTATACCCGCGATCTTTCGGAAACCGGGGCAGCGCTACTGCTAACGGCCGGGCGGCAGGTTCCTCCGCAACCGACCCTCACTGGAACCCTGACCTTTTTAGAGCAAGACTTTAAGGTTCAGGCAGCAGTTGTGCGGATGCGGCAGGAGGATGAGCGCAGTTGTCTTTATCTGCGGTTTTTAGAGGTTGATGAGGCCGCTAGCCGTGGCCTTGTCCAACTTCTGTACGGCGGCTTGACGTGGTGGCACAAACCCAAGGCACCCCATGCAATTGATGCCTTTGGGGCGATGCTGCGGCGACTGTTTGACTTTCGCTCCCTCTTTACGCTGTACAGTTAACCACGTAGGTTTGGCTGTGTCGCTCAAGCGCTAATTGCACGAGCCGATGCACCAGTTCTGGAAACGATAGGCCACTGGCAGCCCATAACTGCGGGTACATACTCAGTGCCGTAAACCCCGGTAAGGTATTGACTTCGTTAATTAAAATTTGGCCATTGTCCGGCAGGTAAAAAAAGTCAAACCGTGCTAGACCAGCCCCATCCAAGGCTGTAAAGGCTTTCAGCGCCATGTCCTGAATGGTGTTACTCACCGCTGCTGGAATATCTGCCGGAATCTTCAGATCAGCTCGGCCATCCGTATATTTGGTGTCGTAGTCGTAGAATTCACTACTGTAGGTGATTTCACCCACGACTGAGGCTTGGGGGGCATCATTGCCGAGGACGGCACACTCGAGTTCTCGCGCTACTACCCCCGCTTCCACAATGATGCGCCGATCTAGTTCGGCGGCAGTTTCTAGGGCAGTGGTCAACTGTTGGCGATTCTTGGCTTTAGAAATACCGACTGATGAGCCAAGGTTGGCCGGCTTGACAAAGCAGGGGTAGCCCAATTCGGTTTCGATGCGATCGCACACCTGACGATAGCGGCACGGATCCGACCAAAGTTCTGAGCGGCTGATCGCCACATACTGCACTTGCGGTAGCCCCACCGCTCCAAAAAACGTTTTCATTAAAATTTTATCCATGCCAATGGCGGAGGCCGCCACCCCAGACCCCACGTAGGGACGTTGCATCATTTCCAACAGTCCTTGAATTGTGCCATCTTCACCGTTGGGGCCGTGGAGAATGGGGAACCAAACATCAATGGTTTCTGCCACTGCCGGAAATGACCACAGGGATTGATTATCTAGAGAAGGTGCTGGCGCACTGACGGTTTCGGTACACCGCCAACGACCATCTTTTTGAATATAAATGGGCACCACCTCATAGCGATCGCCATTGAGAGGATCGGCAAAGGCTTGGGCAATTGCCGCCGCCGATACAACCGAGACCTCGTGCTCCCGCGAGCGACCGCCAAATAGTAACCCAACCCGCAGACGACCCATAATGTAAACCTGTGTTAACGCGACCGTTTCTTGGTACGATTTTCAAGGATTATACAAACTTTGGGAGTTGCTATGGACGTGGGGCAAAAAGTGCGCGTCTGCCGGATTCGCGATCGCGTCGCCCAAGAAGTGCTCAAAAAACTGGGTCAAGTCGGTCAAGTCACGGGCTTTAAGATGACTGACGGCAGTGGAGTCGGGGTGGTGGTCACCTTTGATGATCGCTCCAGTACATGGTTTTTTGAAGACGAAATCGAAGCCGTTGGCTAGCCCCCTGTTGCCCCATTAGTGGTACGTTGTATTGTGGTGCTTTTGCGGGCACAGCGTCATTCTCCATTTAGGTTTGATCGTCCGCTCTCATGTGTGAACCCTTTCGCTCACAGATGATGGCCTGAAGCGATCGCCAGTTACAAAAAATGAACTTACCAAGACAGTAGGCAGAGTCCATGGTCACAACAGCAGAACGAACCAATGTAGGCTTTATTACCCAAGTTATCGGGCCAGTCATTGACATTGAATTTCCCAGTGGCAAAATGCCCGCCATTTATAATGCCCTCCGCATTCAAGGGAAAAACGCAGCGGGATTGGACGTTGCCGTCACCTGCGAAGTGCAGCAACTCCTTGGCGATAATCGTGTCCGTGCCGTTGCCATGAGCAGCACCGATGGCCTTGTACGAGGCATGGAAGCAGTCGATACCGGTGCCCCCATTAGCGTTCCCGTTGGCACCGCCACCCTTGGCCGCATCTTTAATGTGTTGGGGGAACCCGTCGATGAAAAAGGGGAGGTCAACATCAGTGAAACCTTGCCGATTCACCGTCCTGCCCCTAGCTTTACAGAACTGGAAACGAAGCCCTCAGTCTTTGAAACCGGCATCAAGGTGATCGATCTGCTGACTCCCTATCGCCGTGGCGGTAAAATTGGCCTGTTTGGCGGTGCGGGTGTGGGCAAAACTGTCATCATGATGGAACTGATCAACAACATTGCCACCCAACACGGCGGCGTTTCAGTGTTTGCGGGGGTGGGCGAGCGCACCCGCGAAGGCAACGACCTCTACAACGAAATGATTGAATCGGGAGTCATTGATAAAGACGATCCCAGCAAATCGAAAATTGCCTTGGTCTATGGCCAGATGAACGAGCCGCCCGGGGCACGGATGCGGGTGGGCTTATCTGGGTTGACCATGGCGGAATACTTCCGCGATGTGAACAAGCAGGATGTGCTGCTCTTTGTTGATAATATTTTCCGCTTTGTCCAAGCTGGCTCGGAAGTGTCAGCCCTCTTGGGTCGGATGCCCTCGGCAGTGGGGTATCAGCCTACCCTAGGCACCGATGTGGGGGCGCTCCAGGAGCGGATTACCTCGACCATGGAAGGCTCTATTACCTCCATCCAAGCGGTGTATGTGCCCGCGGACGACTTGACTGATCCTGCTCCAGCTACAACCTTTGCCCACCTCGACGGTACCACCGTGCTCTCGCGGGGGTTAGCCGCTAAAGGGATTTACCCCGCCGTGGATCCACTCGGCTCCACCTCGAACATGTTGCAGCCCGATATTGTCGGGTCTGAGCACTACCAAACTGCCCGAGCGGTGCAAGCCACGCTGCAACGCTACAAGGAACTCCAAGACATCATTGCCATTTTGGGGTTAGATGAACTCTCCGAAGAAGACCGCCTGACGGTGGCACGGGCACGGAAAGTAGAGCGGTTCCTATCGCAGCCGTTCTTTGTGGCAGAAGTGTTCACCGGTGCCCCCGGCAAGTATGTCACCCTCGAAGAGACCATCAAAGGCTTCCAGATGATCCTCAGCGGGGAGCTAGATGATCTGCCAGAGCAAGCCTTCTATATGGTGGGCAACATCGAAGAAGCCAAAGCCAAAGCTGAAAAACTCAAAGCTTAGGCAAGTAACGATTGGTCGGCAACAGTGGGGTGGGGCTTCCCACCCTAAGAATAAGAATTATCACTTAAGAAGGGAAAGGCTATGGTGATGACCGTGCGGGTGATTGCACCCGATAAAACCGTTTGGGATGCCCCAGCAGAAGAAGTGATTCTACCCAGTACAACGGGCCAACTGGGCATTCTCTCAAATCATGCGCCCCTGCTGACGGCGCTGGAAACTGGGGTGATGCGGGTTCGCCAAGAGCGAGAGTGGGTGGCGATCGCCCTGATGGGGGGCTTTGCCGAGGTGGAAAATAATGAAGTCACGGTTTTGGTGAATGCGGCTGAGCGGGGCGACACCATTGACCTAGAGACAGCCAAACGGGAGTTTAGCGATGCCCAAGCTGCTGTGGCGAAAGCCCAGCAAAGTGGCTCTAAGCCAGCCCAAATTCAAGCGGCTCAAGCCTTCCGCCGCGCTCGGGCACGGGTTCAAGCTGCCGGTGGGGTTGTTGAAATTTAATCTCCTTAGGTTGAATTCCCTCTCTGCTTGCAGCGGGGAGGATGTCACTGAATCTCAAAGGTAACCTTGCCGGTATAACCCACGTAGCAGAAGTTACCTTCCTCTTGAGCATCACTAGGTTCCAATTCCACCCGCACTTGGCTTTGCCGTGGGTAGTTTTCAGGGATAGGGATGACCATGTCATCCCCGGGGTTGAGGCGCCCCAGCCCTGAGCGGATGCTGGAGACTCTGCCGCGCAAGGTCACCCATTTATCACCGTACAATTCAATCCTAGCTCGTGTACCTGGATGCACAAGACGTAGCATTTTCTCATCCAAGAAGACATCGACCCAGCGGCGTTGGCAGTCTAGGACTTGCAAAATGAGATCGCCTTTGCCGAGGAATGCCCCCTGCCGCGCCTCCACTCGCCAGACGTAGCCTGCCACCGGTGTGTTAATGGGAACAACTTGACGCTGGGCAACTTCCCGCTCTGCTTGGGCTAACTGCTCCTGCTGGGCAGCAATTTCCGCTTCAATACCGCGGATGGCGGCCTTTTGCTCAGCAATTTGCAACTTAAGTTCCTGTAGGCGCAAGCGAGGATCGTAATTACTGCGGGTGTTGCGCAGGGTTAAACCCAACTGTGCCGCCTGTGCTTCCGCAGCTAATGCTTCTACGGTGCGCGCCGCTGCATCAACAGTGCGTTGATGGTTGACCACCTGAGCTTGGCTTTGTTTGAGTTCTGTGCGCGCGGCATCTGCTTGAGACTGAGGTACTGCTCCCTGTTGGGCAAGGGAGACGAAGCGCTCATAGTTAATTTGCGCGAGTTCCTGCCGTGCTTTGGCATTGGCAAGCTGTGCCCGTGCTGCAGCCAGTTCCGCTTGCGCAGCCGCAAGTCGGCGATCGCTCTCAGTCACTTCTAGGCGGTGCTGATGGGTGTTATCGGCTTGGGCAGAGGCCAATAAGCCCTGGAGTTCAGCTAATTTAGCCTTAGCGGCTCCTAACTCCCCCCGGCGCCGTTGCAGCCATGTCTTTACGTCCTTAGGGGTCATGGCAGTGGTACGGTCGTTCTTTATGATAGCCACCGCCCCCTCTGACGGCTCAACTATCTCGCCCACTTGGGCGTGAAGATCCACTAGCGTTCCCTCTTCTGGGGCACGGACATTGACAATAACCCCGTTGATTACGGCGTCGCGGCTGGTAACGCTTGTTAGGTGGCGAAATAGAAAGATCCCTGTAAATGCTAGAACACCCACTCCTGTTGCGATCACCACCCCATTGGCAAGGAGCGATCGCCGCACCTTCAGCCGCTGAGTAGAAACAACTTGAGCCCTTGAGGCAGCAGGGATGTCTTGAGATTGCAAGTCTTGTGGCATAGGCCTAAACAAAGATCGTTGACGCATGGCGTACTTCCCCTACTTCCTTAAGCACTCCAGAAACCTACGCCTCGATGTCTTAGGAGAGGGCTAGCCTTGGTCTAGAGAGAGTTTACCGCAGGCTTTACACCTCTATTGAAGTTGATAATTCACGGGTGTGGCATCCGTAAATGTACTAATTTCCTCCGCCCTTGCTCTCAGGAATGCATATCATGGAAGTATGAACGGCACGCATCTATGACCGGTTCTTTCGATCTCGCAAAGCAAGCATGGCTAGTGGTGCGCTCCCAAGGAATCATTGTTGGTAAGTATCACTTGGCCGGCAAAGCATTCTGGAGCATTGGCCGCTCTAAGGAGTGCGATGTTATTATTAATGACCCCTTTATTTCCCGCCACCAAGCCACGATTGAACTCCGTCCCCGGGGCAGTGATTTAATTTATTTGATCCGCGATACAGGGAGTCGCAATGGTACCTTGGTCAATGGTAGTCCCATTGCAGAGGAACGGGTATTGCACCACGGGGACATTATTATGATGGGCGATACGGACTTGACCTTCCGCTACAGCGGCAGAACACCGTCACTCAACTCTGACTTACTGAAAGGGGCGTGAGGGGGGGGTGTGTCACCGCTAGATGAATTTCTCTGGGCGGTTTTGGGGTTACTGCTCACGGTTGCTGGCACCTTTATGGAGGCAGCGATCGCCATTCCTAATCTGTTAAGTGATGACGGGCAATTGGTGCTACCCAGTTCATGGAGTGCAATCCCCGTCTATTCCTTACCGGTTTCCTACCAAGTGGCGGCGGTGCTACTGGTGGGGTGCATGGGAGGACGACAAGCGGCAGCACTCTCGCAGGTCGCCTATCTGATCCTTGGCCTCAGTGGTTTTCAGGTATTTTCCCAAGGTGGAGGGCTAGACTATTGGCGGGAGCCAACCTTTGGCTATCTGTTGGGGTTTGTTCCTGGGGCGTGGGTCTGTGGCTGGTTAGCGTTTCGCTCAGGAGCCGCTACCCGCATTGAGTGGCTCGCCCTCAGTGGGTTGGCAGGGTTAGCGATCATTCATAGCTGTGGGTTGCTGTACCTTTGCGCCTTGGCACTCGTTGGCCAGTTAAGTCAGCCCTTAGTAGAACTCATACAGCAATACTCCCTGTGGGCACTGCCCGGACAATTGGTGATTGTCTGTTTAGTGGCGCTGGTAGCGCGGATTCTGCGACTGGTGTTACTGTACTAGAGCGTGGGGGGTAGCTTAGAGTAAACCCAACATATGCAGTGGGCCTTGACCACTAATCAGTTCAATAATGAGGGCAAGAAACCCCAGCATGGCTAAGCGCCCATTCCAGCGCTCCGCTGCAGAGGTCATCCCCCACTCCCAACGTTCTTGGGGGTAGAGTTTCACCCGCTTGCGCAAGGTATTGACATCGGCAAAGGTACGGGCCGGCGCAGCAAGGGACTCTTTCACCAACTGGGCTAAGGCAACAATAAACCCAGGGTGATCATTGAGCGCCGGAACCCGCCGAAAGATTTCAATGCCAGCTTCTTCTGCCAGTTCTCGGTATTCGATATCAATTTCTTGCAATGTCTCGATGTGCTCCGAAATAAAGCTGATGGGCACCACAACAAGGGTTTTGACACCTTGAGCCGCTAGCTCAGGGATAATGTCTTCGGTGTAGGGTTGCAGCCATTCCACCGGCCCGACCCGACTTTGATAGGCTAAAACGTGGGGGTTGGGTCGCCCCAGCGCGTTCATGATCAATCTGACGCAGGCTTCAATTTGCTCCTGGTAGGGATCCCCCGCCTCAGTAACGTAGCTTTTGGGGACACCGTGGGCGCTGAAGAACACCATGGCAGTGTCGGGGTTGGGGCATTGATCGAGTTCCCGACGGATCAGTTCCGCCATGGCAGCGACGTAGCCCGGATGGTTATACCACGATGGAATGAGGGTGTAGTGAATTTGACGGAGGGCGGGATCATTTTCCCAGAGGGCTTCGAGCAATCGGAAACTAGAGCCACTCGTGCTGATGGAATACTGGGGATAGAGGGGCAGGATGACGAGTTGGCGAATGTTATCAAGTTTAATTTGGGCGATCGCCTCTTCGGTAAAGGGGTGCCAGTAGCGCATACCAATGTAGAGATTTGCTTCGATGCCAAGGTCAGCGAGAGCCGTTTTGAGGGCTTTGGCTTGCTGCTCGGTAATGCGCCGTAGGGGTGAGCCGCCACCAATTTGGGCATAGTTTGCCTGAGACTTGCGGGCGCGGCTGGTGGAAATGAACCACGCTAGCGGCTTTTGCAACCAGCGAAAGGGTAGGCGAATAATTTCCGGATCTGAGAAGAGGTTATACAGGAAGGGGCGGACATCTTCTGGCCGATCTGGCCCGCCAAGGTTCAGTAGTAGTACACCAGTTTGCCCCATAATCCTAGAAATCACCTACATATCTTTGCGATCGCTCCCTTATTTTGACATACTCCTAGGGGTTCAGAGGAGAAGAACTCACTATCTTAGGATAAGGGGTTTAGCGAGAATAGGTTGAGGGCGCTGTGACCTACGCAATTGATTTTGGCACCAGTAACACCCTAGTAACCCGCTGGAACTATGCGGCTCAGGTGGCAGAACCCGTGACAGTGGCCGGGCTGTCGCTGGGGTTTGGGGAGGTGCCAGCGCTGATTCCCAGTTTGGCCTACGTTGAGGATGCCAAGTTGCCTTTGGTGGTGGTGGGGCAGCAGGTGCGGGATCGAGGGTTTGATGTGGCCGGCGATCGCCGCTTTTTCTCGCGGTTTAAGCGGGGGATTGGCGCAACGGTGCAGGGCTACCTGCCGGAATTGGACGGGTGCCCGATCACTTTTGAAGCGATAGGCACGTGGTTTTTGCGCACGCTGCTGACGGCGTTAAAGCACAGTGCCGGGGATTTTGGCGACTCCCTGATTTTTACCGTGCCCGTGGATAGTTTTGAAACCTATCGCCGGTGGTTATTGCAGGTGTGCGATGGCTTTGCCATTGACCAGATTCGCCTTGTGGATGAACCTACAGCGGCGGCGCTGGGCTATGGTGTGGCCGAGCGTCCCGTGATCCTTGTGATTGATTTTGGTGGTGGCACCCTTGATCTGTCCTTAGTGGAATTGAAAACAAACGACCAGCAGCGCTCACCCTTGGGTTTTATCCTGAAGTGGGGCGATCGCCAGTGGGCTGATAGTGATCATCAACGCCCGCGTACAGCCCGAGTTCTCGGCAAAGCTGGAGTGAACCTTGGCGGAACCGATATTGATCACTGGATTGTGGATTATTGGGGGCAGCAGGGGATTGCCGCCAACCGTTTGCTGCTGCGCTTAGCGGAGCGCTTAAAAATTCAACTCTCCCAGCATCCGCGCGCCCAAGAGGTATATTTTGACCCAGACACCTTTGCTACTCTGGAGCTAAGCCTAGAGCGTGCTGAGCTAGAGGCAATTCTGCACCAACAGCAGTTCTTTGAACGGTTGGAGAAGGCGCTTTTGCAGGTACTTCAGCAGGGTCGCCGCCAAGGGATTGCCCCAGAGGACATTGAGGCGGTGCTATTGGTGGGAGGCACCACCCAAATCCCTGCCGTGCAGGCTTGGATTGGCGAGTATTTTGAGCGCAGCAAAATCAGCAGCCATCAGCCCTTTACCGCCGTTGCCATGGGTGCATTGGCTCTGAGCCAAGGCCTAGACCTCAAGGATTTTCTGTACCATAGCTACGGCATCCGTTTTTGGGATCGCAAGCTGAATCGCCATGGTTGGCATCCCATCATTCAGCGGGGACAGCCCTACCCGATGCGCGAACCGGTGGAACTGATTCTAGGCGCATCCACGGAGGGGCAGCCCAAAATCGAACTAGTGATTGGCGAGCTAGGGGATGAGCAAGGGGGGGTAGAAATTTTCTTTGATGGCGATCGCCTCATTACCCGTACCTGCGGGCAACTGACCGTTCAGCCTCTGAATGACACCCCCCAAGGCAAAACCCTTGCCACCCTTGACCCCCCCGGCTACCCCGGTAGCGATCGTCTAAAAGTTCTCTTCTACGTGGATGGCGATCGCCAACTGCGGATAACCGTGGAAGATTTGCTCACCCAAGAGCAACTGGTCACCAACCAAGTTGTTGCTGAACTACGCTGAACCATGGCTGCCTTACCCCAAACAATCGCCCATGTTCGGATTACTGCCCAAAATTGGCAGGAAGGGCACCTGCGCGGTCAAGTATGCGCCAGTCACTACGAGTGGGACTTTTGCTGGCTGTTCAAAGCCAAAACGCTGATTATCTCGCCCGCTTTGGGCCGAGCACTGATCAAAGAACCCCTGAGCCGCTTTCTTGAGCAACAGGACTATCAACTGGAACCGGGAGGCGATTATCAATTTGTGCTTCGCTCAAAATTTTAAATTTTGCTTCTAGCTGCTGCAACCACTCCACCAAAATCGGGTTCACCAACTCAGGGCGATCGTCGTGGGGGCAGTGCCCCGTATCGGCAAGACGCTCAATACGGATGGGAATGCGCTCTTGGTGGGCTTCAAAATGCTTCACCCCAGACACGGGGGTCCACGGATCCACTTCCCCCCACAGCACTAGGATCGGAACCTGAATCGCTGGCAACAGATCGACAATTTTGGGTCCCGGCGGTGCAGAAATCACCCGCGCAAACACCTCCTTTGCCCCCGTATCCAGAGCTGGGCGATGCAATAGCTCCACCAGTTCATCGGTAATGGCATCTGGATTGGCGTACACTTGGCCGAGGGTTTTGCGGATCCGCTCCGGCTGGCGAATTTGATCGAAAATCAAATGCCCAATCACAGGCGCAGCGACCAAGGTGCGAAACAGGTTCGTAAACAGCGTCTGCATCCAGTTAAGTTCGTTAGGGCGATGATTGAGACCGCCCGCACAGTTGAGAACACTCACCCCTCGGCAGGTATGCCCATAGTCCGCTGCCATCCGTAAACAGAGCAAGCCGCCAATGGAGTTCCCCACCCACACCACGGGTTCAGCAATGTGTGCCTGCCAAAAATCGGCCAGTAATTCTGCCCACAGATCCATACTGTAGGCTAGGTTAGGTTTCGCTGAAGCCCCAAACCCCAGTAAATCGAGGGCATAGACGCGGTAGCCCGCCTCTCGCAAAGCAGGAATGGTTTTGCGCCAATGGCCAATGGAGGCACCAAACCCATGCACCAGCACAACGGGTGCCCCTGTACCACTCATGCTGTAGCGAATGCGATGGCCGCGCCATTCCCAATCAGCGGTGGGGAAGGCAACCATGGCCGAAAGGGTTGAGGTCATAGGAACGCCGTGCCAATTTTCAAAGTAGGTTACTCTCTAAGATAACAATCTTTACGTTTCGCAACAATTATGCCAACTGCATTGATTACCGGTGCGACGGGAGGCTTAGGACAAGCCTTTGCCGCAGCCCTTGCCGATCGCCACTACGATTTAATTTTGACCGCTCGTTCTGCTGCTGCCCTAGACACCTTGGCCAAGGAACTAACGACCTCACGGACGGTGCAAGTGATTACCCTGCCGCAAGATTTGAGCATTTCAGGGGCAGCCGCACAGCTTTATGAGCAGGTGGAGGCACGGGGGGTAAGGGTCGATCTGCTCGTTAACAATGCTGGATTTGGGGACTACGGGGCGTTTGGCGATCGCGATCGCTCCCGTTTGGTGGCCATGGTACAGGTCAACATCACCGCCCTCATGGAACTAACCCATTTGGTTTTGCCCCAGATGCGTCAGCGCCACAGTGGCACGATCATTAACGTCAGTTCCATTGCTGCCTTTCAGCCCCTACCCTATCTCGCGGTATATGCGGCCACTAAAGCCTTTGTGCGCCACTTTAGCGAAGCCCTGTGGGCAGAACTCAAGCCCCTTGGCATTCGGGTGCTGGGGGTGTGCCCAGGTCCAACGGCCACTCAATTTTTTGAGCGCGCCGATATGATGGGCAACCCGGCATTGATAGGTTCCCAAGACTCCCCCGCCCATATTGTGGCCGAAACCCTCGCCGCCTTGGATCACGATGTGGCTACCCTCATTCCCGGTCAAGCCAGTAATCGCCTCTTGGCATTTGCTGGTCGATGGGTGCCTCGGCAATGGCTGGTGCAGCAGCTAGAACCCCGCTTCCGTCCCCCCGCTCAGTAGCAGCAGCCCCAAAAACGAGCCACTATTCCAAATGCCATGCAGAATCATGGCCGCCCCTAGGTTTTGCGATCGCCAGTAGGTGTAGCTCAGCACCGTACCCAAGACCGTCAAGGGCAAGAGATCTGCAAGGTTCAGGTGCGCCACCGCAAACAACAGCCCCGTCAACACCATCGCGCTACCAAGGGGCAGATAGCTTTGCAGCGATCGGAAAAAGAAGCCGCGAAAGAGTACCTCCTCAAACAGCGGTGCCAAAACTGCCACCATGAGGTAGAGCAGTACAAAGGTGCGATAGTCTTGGCTTTGTAAAATGACCTCCAACAGTGGATTCCCTCCCCCTTGGTTTTTCAGCAGTCCTTGGGACAGCAACGAGGTCAACAGTACCAACGGTAAAGCTGCTAGGTAACCGCCACTGCCCCACAGGACGGCACTGCGCCACCCCCCTTGCCACCGTAACCACTGCCATGGGGGCTTACCAAAGCGGTTTAACAGCCACCACAGCAAGCCATACCCAGCCACCATCATCACCCCATAGGTAGCCAACGCATAAAGGGTTTGGCCAAACGCCGAGGTCAAGAGCTGTCCCCCAGTCACCAGCGCACGCAGGAGAGGCATCACCACAAGGCTAAGGGCAAAAAAGGTGGCAAACCAACTTACCATTACCTCCCAAACGGTTGCCCAGCCCCACGGCACCGGCGCGAAGGCTGGTAAGGGGCTGCCCTGTTGTCGCCGTCGCACATGCTGGTAAATCCACACCAGCCACAGCACCACCCCCAACCCACTACCGATCAGGGGCGTACTGCCCACCAATATTAAGCGTTGAAACGCTGCCTGCGCCTGCACCTGCTCTGCGGTTGCTAAGGCCATCAGAGCATCGGGGCGCTGTTGCAGTTCGTAGAGCCGCTCAAGGGCACGGTTGCGAAACCACCCCCGTAGCGTCGTTTTAATCAGCGATTCAGCCTCCGGTAAAAGCTGCGGCGGCGTATCCCATAGCCCGATTAACACCTCTGCCGTGCGGCGAGGGGGGCCCTGAGCCATAGTTGTTAATGGCTGCCATGTCTCAAGGGCGCGATCGCGATCGCCCTGATCCGCGTACAGCAACCCCAATTCAAGGCGCAAGCGCTGGTTTTGCGGGGTGGGTGGCTCCAGCGCTGCGGTGTAGGCACGGATCGCCCCTTGTGTATCGCCCAAGAGGCGATCGCGCGTCCAAGCATCACCAATGCCTTGCCATTCCCTCGCTTGCAGTGTCAAATGGGTCTGCAGAAGATTAATTTGGCTTTGGGGTTGGGGTTCCAGATAGCTACTTAATAGAGACAGGCTCACCAGAGCAGCCACAAGAATTGTCAGAGCGGCCAGTACAAACTGCTTCACAGACATAGAATTGCTAATAAGGGGGCTTTCAAAACCTTAGCGGAAAATCAGTCTCGATAAAGAACTCAACCCCTTCGCTGGGGGGCAGAGGCACCAGAATCAACCCCCATTTGCGTATATTTACGGTTGGCGCTGTACAGACCCGGTGATAGTCTGAAAAATAAAACTTATTCAGTGCCGGCAGCTATGTGCTTTGCAATGATTCAGGGGAGGGCTACAGAAAGTCCGCGCTCTATGCGCTAGGATGAGCGCCGGCTGGTTTACTGTTCCACCTGTGGTCATACCGCTGAGCGATACTAAAGATAGCCATTCTAGTTCCTCATCGCTGCTGTTGTGTGTTTTCAAGGAGAAACAACTATGTCCTTTGCGTTTCAGCTAACACTCAGACAAATTATTCTAGGGTTATTTCTAACGGCTGCCAGTGGCGTTTTACCCATTCTGCTAGCCCAAGCCGCTAAAGCTCAAAGCGTAACCGATAACTTGCAGATTCAGGCCACCGTTAAGGCTTCCTGCAAAATTAATAGCGTCACCAACATTAACTTTGGTACCTACGATGCCTTGGGTACCCATTACACAACCCCTCTAGATAGTCAAGGGTCGGTCACCGTCAGTTGCCTGCCAACGGTTCAAGCCAGTATCAAGCTTGAGCAGGGTCTCAATCCGACAGGGGATTCGACCTGTACAGCTCCCGCTCGCCAAATGCAAGGACCAAGCGCCACAGCCGTGCTACCCTACGGCCTATTTAAGGATGAATCACGCACCCAACCCTGGGAATGCACCACGGGGGTAGGTTATACCGCTGCCTCGGCTGCAGCAACCTCCTTTAATATCTATGGCCGTATTCCAGCGGCGAACAGTATGCTAGGCATTCTGGATACCCTTGAGCCAGGTCCCTACAGTGATACGGTGCAAATTTTAGTCTCCTTCTAAGGTGCGGTTGCGTTATTGGGTCTTGGCCAGCCTTTGGGCAGTAGCGGCAATTGTAGGGATGCCGTTGCGCTTAGGGGCGCAGTCCACAGAGTTTTACCTGAATGCGGTGCAGGTGTTTCTGTCGCCGCGACAACGAACAGTACTGCTTACCCTTACCAATACCGGCGAAACACCCCTTAACTTTGAAATTAGTCTGCGCAAGTGGCAGCAAACCCCTGATGGCCAAGATGAACTCAGCGAGGCGGATGGCGGTGTTGTGGCTTTTCCCCTGCTGCTGTCGGTGCCGCCAGGGGAGCAGCGTAGCTTACGGGTGGGGGTGCGGCAGCCGCCCCTTGAGCAGGAGAACACCTATCGGCTGTTGGTGGCAGAGTTGCCGTCCCCTAATATCCCCAACACCCAAGGGGCACAGTTGCGCATTATTAAAATCTTGAGCTTACCAGTTTTTATTGAGCCAGTCACCCCCCAACGCCAAGGAGAGTTTGTCAATGCCAGCATTCAGCAAGGGCGGCTGAGTGTGACGCTGCGCAACACAGGCAATGTGCATATTCAAACCCTTGGCATCATAGTACGGGGAAAGAGTGATCAAGGAGCTGTGATTTTCGAGCAAACGCTAGACTCCGTTTATGTGCTGGCCAATCGTCAACGGGATTTTCGCAACCTTCTCTTACCCCAGACAAACTGTGCCCAAGTCCGCCAAGTTACCCTACAAACAGTGGCAACCTCCCCTACAATTACGACAACCATTCCCACCCCTAACGGCATTTGTTCTTAGGGGCAGTGCTCTTGCCCTGTTCTTGGCGACTGTGCCGCCGCTCTACGCTCAAGCTCCCAGTGAAACGTCTGCAATTTATAGCCTTGAAGTTAATCGCGTTGCCCGTGGCGATGTCATTGTGTTTCTGAGGGGTGACGATGTACTCATCCCATGGCAAGACCTGTTGCAGGCTGGCCTCACGGAAGTGGGTGGCAGCCGTGAAATGATTCAGGGCATTGAGCACGTTTCTTTGCAGTCTCTGGCGCCTGCGATTACCTTTGAGCGGGATGATGCGGCGCTGACCTTACGGATTCAGGTGGCTGCCGATCTGCTGCCCGCCAATGTGATTGACTTTAACCCAGACAATGCGCCACCGGGGATCCGCTACAGCCAACCCCTGAGTGCCTACCTTAACTATGGTGTCTTTTGGAATAATGTTGAGACCCTCACTGCCGCTGCGGAAATGGCAGTCAGCTTTGGCGGGAATGCCCTCACTTCGACGGTCGGGTTGACTGCGAATGGAGAGTTGCAGCGGGGTTTAACCGCCCTGATCTTGGATAACCGCCGTCAGTTGACCACGTTGACGCTGGGGGATAGTTTTGTTACTACGGATCCGCTGGGGGGGGGCGGTTTGTGGGGCGGCATTCGCTGGGAGCGCAACTTTGGCCTGAGTCCCTACCTCATTCGCCAACCCGCCTTTGATATGCAAGGGGAACTGGCAACCCCCGGCACTGCCGAAATTTATATCAATGGCTTCCTGACGCGCCGTGTGAGCTTGCCCCCAGGGCCGTTTACGCTTAAGAATTTGCCCTTTAGCGGTGGCTTTAATCGGGTGCGGGTGGTGGTTACCGACGCAGAGGGTAAGCAGCAGGTGTTTACTCAAGGGTATGTGCAGTCGGCGAGCTTACTGCAACCTGGCCTGTCTGAGTTTATTGTGGCGGCGGGGGTCGAGCGCCAAGGCTTGGGGGTGGATAACTTTAACTATGATGGCTCAGTGCAGATGGTAGCCGCCTATCGGCAAGGCGTGCTCAATAACCTGACGCTGGGGGGACGCATTGAGGGGAACGCCCACCTGCTCAATGGCGGGCTGAACTTGAGTACAGCGTTACCCATTGGTACTCTCGATGTGGCGGCGGCCTTAAGTACCACTCAAGGGAAGCTGGGTACCGCGGTGGCGGCGGCCTATAACTATCCAGGGGCGATCGCCTTCAGTGGTGGGGTACGGCTGCGCAGCCCAGATTATGTCACAACTAGCTTACCCCTAGAGGACGATCGCTCGCTGTTGGATGGATTTGTGAGTACAACCTTTAACCTTGGTTCACGGATTAATATTAGTGGTCAATATTTTTTTAATAATCCTCGCGATCAAGTGATTGGTCAGCAGGCTAGTGTGCTAGCACAGGTGCGCTTGCACCGGAACCTCAGCCTGTTATTGCAGGGATCGCGGTCTTTTTTTGGCGATCAAGCACCCGTGAACCAATTTAGCGTGACGCTTAACTATTTTCTCAATAATCAGGTGAACCTCAATACCGGTTGGGTACAGCGGGGTAATCAGGGGGTGCCTTTTGTCAATGTGTCGCGATCGCTCCCCTTGGGGGTGGGCTACGGGTATCAAGGTCAGGTGTCCCCCGTCAGTGACCAAGGGTTAGCTAGTGGGTTGTTTCAGTACAATACCCCGTGGAGTCGCTATCAAGTTGGCTATTCCCAAGCAGGCAACAGCGGCCAAACCTCATTAGGGGTAGAAGGCGGGATCGTGGCCATTGGTGGTCAGCTATTTTTCACCCGCCCAGTTCAGGGCAGTTTTGCCCTCGTGCAAGTACCCAATGTGGCCGGTGTGCGCACCTACTTGAGTAATCAGGAAATTGGTCGCACTAATCGCCGTGGGCAAATCCTGATTCCCGATCTGCTGCCCTACTATGCCAATGACTTACGTATCGAGGATCAAGACGTGCCCCTTGATTTTGCCATTGGCCGAAGTCAACAGTTCATTGCACCGCCATTTCGAGGTGGGGCGATCGCCCGTTTTGATGTGCGCCTCAATCGGAGCTATGTAGGGCGAGCTATTTTAGTGCGCGGCAGTACTCGCATTGTTCCCAGCTTGGGGCAACTGACGCTCAAAAAAGATGACCAAGCGGCGGTTTCGCCCCTGAGTACTAATGGCGAGTTTTACTTTGATACCTTGGAAGCAGGTACCTATGCAGCAGAATTGGCCTATGAGCAGGTACGGTGTAATTTTACGGTGACCCTACCCGAGGCTGACGATCTCTTTACCGATGTGGGGGAATTGATATGTCAACTACCCGATTGATCTATCTAGGAGTGCCCCTCCTGTGGCTCTTAGCAGGACTCTCCGCCTATGGCCAAGGCACTGGCTGTCAGTTTCAGAGTGTTACGGCGGTGAACTTTGGGGTTTACGATCCCTTTGCCCCAGCGGCCTTGGATGGCACCGGCCAACTGCGCTTTGTCTGTAGCGGCGGTGGTACAGGCAGCTTTAATAACCGATCCATTACCATTCAGATTAGCCAAGGCAATAGTAACAGCTTTACACCGCGGCAGATGAGCAGTGGCAGCAGCCGATTGAACTATAATCTCTACCTCGATAGCGATCGCAGCCTAATTTGGGGGAATGGCACCGGCGGCAGTTATCAGCGTGGGCCGTTTATTCCGGGTAACAATGTAGTGAATACTATCCCTATTTATGGCCGCATTCCAGCCCAGCAATGGGTTGCGCCTGGCGCCTACAGTGACTCGCTGCAGGTCGTCATCCAATTCTAGCATATAACTGCAAGAATTATTTTACTCACTGCTGCTACTGTGCCAGCCAGTTATGTAATTCGCTACATTGTAGGGATTGTCAGAGATACTTTACTGAATTATTAACATTTATGGAAGCTGGACGGCAGGATACACGACGATATCAAGAATATATCTATTAGCACGTATAGCGATTCAGCATTGAACAAGTTAGTCGAGCAGAACCATTAAGTTTTGAGCGAATTGAAGGAATTTTCAAGCATCAGTATGCTCAGAAAAAAACCTAGATGGAACGGAGTCAGACGGATTGGAATCGATGAGGTCAGTAAGCGCAAATGACATCAGAACTTCGCTACCGTTATCAGAGATATTAAAACTGGAAAACTCATCGAAGTCATTGACAGCCATCAACAGGAAGAGCTCATTGAAGTGCTAAAGCAGCAGTCTTTTGAGGTGAGAGCACAGGTGGAAGAGGTGGACGTGGCGTTCGGTGGCTCAACTCAGTTCTCGTAAGGTGATGTCTTCGGCAACGGTTAACTCAACTTGCAAGGGAGCAGGCATATGGAATGGTAAGAAGGGATGAAGTTCTCACTATTTTATAAATTTCTATGGCAAGTGACTTATGGCTGGTTTTTCAAGATGTTCAATAACTTCACTGGCAATTACAACATCAAAATAGTTGTCAGGGTATGCTGCTGCAGTTACATTTCCCCAAAACACGTTAAAGCCTTTTTGCTTAGCCTTTTCAATAGCAGGCTTAGACACCCGCTTTACTGATGACTTGACCGGAGCCAAAACCCACCTCTAAAAATCGATTTGTTTGGCGGTAGTGGCTAAAGCCATGAACAAGGTTTCGTAGGCGTCGGTGAATAAATTCTGGCACTGACATCACTTGATCTAAGTCTAACTCTTCATAGTTGGTTCCTTGACCTACTGTTGGTAAATCCTGAGTGTAAATGGTTTGACAGCGATCGCACCGTCGGATTTGAAAGTTATTCTTTGTCCCTAACATAGGAGATTCAGAGTACTCACAGGCAGGACAAACACGTATAGTCATGATGCAACCTCACTGTCAATTTAGTCATTCGTTGGATAACTGCAGTGTCTATCTTCAGGCCTCGAGTAGCTCATTACAGGAACCGTGAAGGTTGCTAAATGTGAGATCGGTGATTTGCTACAGTGGCAGTAGAGTATCCCAATAGTGAGGCTAGCTATTGCGGCGATGACTTATTCTACTGCTGGCTCTGCAACCCTCAGTCTGCCAACAGTTCTAGATGTTCAGGAACTGAGCATTTACTACCATAATCAGCAAGTGGTCGATACAGTTAATCTCACAATTCCCGAAAAACAACTGGTGGCTTTTATTGGGCCGTCGGGTTCTGGCAAGAGTACGGTTCTGCGCTGCTTTAATCGCCTGACGGATTTGATCCCGCAACTTCGGGTGACAGGGCGTATCTTCTATAGAGGCAAGGATCTTTACGATCCCCAGTGGGACGTTACGAGTATCCGTCGCCAGATTGGCATGATTTTTCAGCAACCCAACCCATTTCCAAAGTCAATTTATGACAATATTGCCTTTGGTGCCCGGGTCAACGGCTACGCTGGTAACATCGATGAGCTAGTAGAGTGGTCGCTGCAACAGGTACATCTGTGGGACAGTGTTAAGGATCGGCTCTCAGTTAATGCAATGGCATTGACCATCGGTCAACAGCAACATCTGTGTATTGCTCGGGCGATCGCCCTTGACCCAGCAGTGCTCCTGTTAGATAACCCCACCGTCAATCTTGACACCTGCTCTAGCAGCCACCTCGAAGAACTATTGAGCCAACTAAAAAAACGCTACACCCTGATTATGACGACCCATAATCTCCGACAGGCCGCGCGGATCTCTGACTATACAGCTTTTTTTGGTACCAAAATGAACACCAGCGGCCATTCGATAGGTTACTTGGTAGAGTATGCACCTACCAGTCTCCTGTTTCAGCGGCCACAGCAAGCACTGACCCAGCGCTATGTCACAGGACGGGTGCTCTGAGCGTCCTTATCCTTTGGCTCATCAGGGCGATCCTAGGCTCAATAAACACCTAAAACACCTAATTGTCCATAATTTCCTATAATTAAGGTCAAGTTTTGTTAAAAATTGTAGTGGCTCCCTTTGGTCTTTGACCCCCCATTCCTTAGATCAGGCGCCAGAGCAACCTTTCAGGCTTTAGTTTTAAGAAAGTATTTTTATATAACGTGTATATTATTGAGAGAGTCAAAGCTAACCTAACTATAGTGGAGATAAGCAAAGAAGTGACTCTTGCCCCTCTTGTTCACTCTTTCTGAGAAAAGGTGGGTACATTAGTCTCAAGATGGTTGGAACGGCTGTGGAATAGGGCGTCATGACTATGATTATCTGTTCTGAGTGCTGCCACCCCAATCCAGTTGGTGCTGTTCAGTGTGAAGCCTGCTTTTCCCCAATGCCTGATATGAATACTTGTCCAAATTGTGGTGCACCGGTTCAGTCAGATGCGAATTTCTGCGGTCAGTGTGGTTTTAACGTGCGCCAGTTTGCTATGAATTCATCCTCCGTAGCAGAAGTGCCGGATTTAGCTGCTACTGCTGCTCCAGCGGTGGAACTTACCGCTACTGTACCGGGACGGGGGACGACCCTCTCTCCCCCCCCGCCCCCCCCGCCGCATCTGTTTCCAGCCACAGCGGTTCCAGCAACGCCAATCTATGCCAAATTAATCCATGTACAGACCCGCACTGAGCTAAACATTCCCCCCGGCCGGGTGGTGGTTCACATTGGCAAGCCCAACGATCGCATTCCCCCGGACATTGATGTTGCTGGGTTTCCTAATTCTGAGGTGGTCTCCCGCATCCATGCCGATATTCGAGTGGAGGGAAATGCCCACTACATTGAGGATGTGGGCAGTGCTAATGGTACGTATATCAACAATACTGCGCTGTATCCGGGCAATCGGCACCGTTTGGCACCTGGCGATCGCATTGCCCTTGGCAAAGGAGATTTAGTGACGTTTATCTATGAACTCACCTCCTAGGAACCCTTTAGCGTATCAATAGACAAGAGGCGGTAATAAAACGTGATTACATTGACACTTCTACATCCAGTCCAAGCAACCCCCGTCCAAAGCTGGACGTTTGATAGTGAAGCTGTGATCCGCATTGGTCGTGCTGTGGATAATCATGTTGTCCTCTACAGTGCGGTGGTCTCGCGTCACCACGTTGAACTGCGGCGGAATGGGCTGCAGTGGGAGGTTGTCAACCTAGGTACCAATGGCACGTATTTAGATGGCAAACGGGTACAGCAAGCCCCGCTTTTAGATGGCGGTATCCTGCGGTTGGCTCGATCCGGTCCCAACATTCAAGTCCGCCTTAGCGCTGACCATCAACCTATGCCCCCCAACGCTAGGATGGCAACGATTCCTGAAACAGCTCGTACTGATGTGGAGAAAGGCACCTACTCAGGGGAGGAGGAAGCTGTGGGCACCGACAATGCCGAACCCCTAGGCACCGCAGCAACCGGGATGAGTTATCAGGGCATCATTACCGAAGAGGACGACGATGAGGAGGAAAATTTTGCGGTACAGGGGGAGTTACCGGCGCAACTATTAGCTGAGTGGCGCGCCCCTCCCGACTGTAGCCACAGCCGTGCCGAAGCTGATGATATATTCTGCATTGAGTGTGGCGTGCCCCTCAAGGTATGGAAGACCCTTGGCAACTATCAAATTATTAAAGCCTTAGGCCAAAGTAATACCTATTTGGGTTGGCGCAATGGCCAGACAGCAGTTGTCAAAGGGCACAGCTTGGCGGCCTCTAAGCGCGAAATTCGTGCCTTTCAGCGGCAAGTGCGGCAGTTATGCCAGATGAGCCATCCGGTTCTGCCTAAGTTTTGGGAGGGGTTTCAGTACGGCACAGATTCCTACCTTGTCTCGGAAATGGTCTATGGTCATTCCCTTAAGCAATGGATTAATGATCATGGCGTGATGAATGTTGTTGAAGCGAGCCGTTGGCTGATACCGATTTGCGATCTCTTGACGCTACTTCACCAGCAAGATCCCCCCATTTTGCATTTGCATATTCGCCCATCCAACCTCATCCATCCCTATGTCAGCCGTGAGGCTACTAATGTTGTGCTGGTTGGGTGGGGCAAGGCATCGGTGCTCACCTCAGAGTCTGGTACCTTTATTGGCACGGTGGGCTATTCTGCCCCTGAGCAGCAAGAAGGGAAACCGGAACCGGCGTCAGATTTGTACGGCCTTGGTGCCACTATTGTGTACTTGCTCACAGGGAATGAGCCAGACACCTATTTCCGCTGGGGTGCGCGGGAATACCGCCTGTATGCTGAAGATATTCCCCATCTTGATCCCCTGATGGTGGATTTAATTAACTGTTTGACTCACCCAGACCCGCGGGAACGTTATCCCAATGCCGCAGCTGTGAAGCAGCGGCTAGAGCAAATTGCGACTATAGCTATGCCTGCTCCGCCAGTTTCCAGTGCCCTATGATGCCGCCTCATGGAGGGGCAACGGCGTGAGGTTTTACGCGCAAAGGCGATCGCCAAAATAACGGCGATACAGTTCACAGCGAACCTTAGCAAGGCTGCCATTCAAGCTAATTAGCCCCAAACTGTGGAGCTTAAAGCCAGTGGTTGCTTCGACGGTAACGCCACTCTCGCTACTGACAATGTCGGCAAAGGCCGGTACCAGTTCTTGGCGTTGATGGAGGTGCCACCATTGTCCCCGTAAATGATCGCGGTACAGACCCGTTTCAGAGGCAGCGTTGGCCATCAGTTCCGGCCACGTTACATCATTACGGGCTAAGTGGTATAGCGTGAGTCGAATTAAGTAGGGATGCCCCCCCACCAATTGCTGGAGTTCCTTGAGATGGTCTGGGTCTAGGTTAAGGCCGTGCAGACGGCTTAACTCACAAATTTGGTCGTGGTTAAACTCTGGTAAATCAATGGCGAGGCCGACGTTAAAGGGGGACTGGTTAATATCGAGGGGGATATACACTTCCGTACCATGGACAACAATTAAGCGCAGATTCCGCCAAATGTCGCGGTTTTTCCCCTCCTCATGCCATGCCCGTAGTAGCCCGAAGAAATCACTGGCCACGTCAGGGTATTCAAACACGCGATCAACTTCATCCAAGCCCAATACTAGGGGGCGACCCGCCATCTGGGTGCCGGGTTTCTGACAGTTGGGCAATAGATATTCTTCAAAATAAGCTGTGCAGTTATACTTACTGCCAAAAATATCGTCCCAGTAGTCCTTAAGGCGGTTTTCTAGCCCCAGCCGCCGCCCAACTCCGGCACACAGCCAGCGCAGCAACTTGTCAAGGTCACTGAAGACGTGGGCATCAGCCAATTGAAAACTCAACGGGACGGTGCCATAGCCCTCTTGGGTGGCTCGATACATCAGCCGTGCCATCAAGGAGGTTTTGCCCATTTGCCGGGGGGCTTTAATGCGAATGAGGGAACCGGGTTGTAGGAGGGTTTCGCGGCAGCGCTGTTCGATGGGAGGGCGCTCGATATAAAAGGCAGAGGCTACTTCTACTTGCCCTTCTGGTAGTTCAGGTTCAGCTACCGGCACAGGGGCACCATCTCCCACTAGGGTGCCAGTTTGCCCCTGCTCTACAGCGGTTTCGTGGATCCCATCACTGGTGGGCAGCACTGGATCAGCAGTGGCATTCACGAGGTCAAGGACTTCTTGAACTAGGCTCGCGGTGTCTGCTGGCGATCGCCAAAAGCGTTGCTGCAACCGATGCAAGTAACCGCGTAGTTCGTAGTTTAGGGGTTGGTCTAAGGGGAAGTTGACCCGCACCGGCAGGATGAACGGACGGCGATCGCTGCGCTGAGATTGCAGTTGCTTAACACTACGGACTTCTTCAAGTACCATCTCACTCTGGGCGGCGGCTTGGGAGAGAAGCAGTAAAAAGAAATCGCACTGCTTCAGAGCGTGATCAATGCGCTCTGCCCATCCTTCTCCCATGCGGATACTTTGGCTGGCCATAAAGGGATGATGCCCTGCGTTTTGGAGCGCTTCTTGCAGCGCCGTGGCCAGTTGCAGATCGGTGCCATCGCTGGAATGGCTGATAAATACGTGTCGTCCCCGAGGCGGAATTGCAGCGGTAGGAGCGGGGGTGCTGGGTAAGGGTTGGGGGGGTGGGGTGGTTGAGGCGATCGCAGTACTACTCGTTGAAGGAGCCGCGTTGCTAACCGGCGATCGCCAGAGGTCTTGAATCGGGGTTTTCAGAAAGGAGCCAAGGCGCTGCCAGAGGGATTTGGGAAGTTCCACCTGCTGCAAGCTTGCCAGTGCCTCTGCCGCTGTGGCAAAGCGTTCGTAAGGCGACGGATGAATCAGTTTATTGACAAACTGGACGAGGCGATCGTTGATCGGATGGACTGGCTCCCAATGCCAGCAACCGTAGGGGTCTTGGGTGAGCTGCAAGGGATTTAACCCCGTCAACGCCTGTACAGCAATCATGCCCAAGGCGTAGAGGTCACTGGCGGGGCGAGGTCGCCCTTGGGCCTGCTCAGGTGCCATGTAGCCCGGTGTGCCAATGGCGATCGTTTGGGCGGTGGCGTCCCCCACCAAGGTGCCACCCCCAATAGAAACCCCCATTTCCTTGACCGCGCCAAAATCAATCAGGACAAGGCGATAATCCGATTGCCGCCGGATCAGGTTATCGGGCTTAATGTCGCGGTGAATCACGCCGCACTGGTGCACAAAGGCCAGAATTCCCAAAGCATCTTGAAGAAAGTAGAGGACTTCCGCCTCCGACCACGTGGCACCGGGTACGAGTTGCTGGCGCAAGACCTGTCCTTCAATAAAGTCTTGGACAAGGTAAAATTCACTGTCTTCCTCAAAGTAGGCTAACAGGCGGGGAATTTGATCATGACTGCCGAGCCGTTCAAGGGTTTGCGCCTCCCGCTGAAAAAGAGAGCGTGCCAAGGGTAAAAAACTAGGATCGGTGCGTGCGGGTCGCAGATACTTGACGACGCATTTTGCCCGCACAGGACGGTGAGTGTCCTCCGCTAAGAAAGTTTGGCCAAAGTTCCCCGCTCCCAAGACGCGAATCAGTTTGTAACGACTGCCAAGGGTTTTACCAATCATGACCACTTCTGCTACGTTGCTTGTTTGTACTGTAACCCAGTTACAGAGGGTTAGTGGCAGCCGCTCAAATTGCCTAATGGCTGTTGATATGGCTACACTGAGGAGTATTAACGAGTTAGACTTCAGCGGTTGACAAGCATTGGCATGGTCTTAATTTCTCCTTTACACTTTGCATGGCTCGATGGTGTGTGGGATGGGGTATTTTCCACCCAAGGCATCATGATTATGCTCCTGATGGCCTATGCCGGAGCGATGTGGCTGTTTCTCTCAAGTGCGCCCAAGGTGTTTACGGTTATGGTGTCAGATTTAGAGCATGCCCGCCAGTTTTACGAGCAGGAGTTACGGTTACCCGTTGCTGATGTGCCACTCCATTACTACTACAACTATGAGCAAACTTTGGGCATCGCCTCGATGGATCCGCTCTATGTGCCGTCAGCCCTGAGCTACAGCAGCCCCAAACGCCCCAGCCCCAGTGATGGGTTGTGGTATCAACTGAAAAAAAACACTCAACTGCACGTGATTGGCGGTGCTAGCAAGGGGGAGCGCAACCGCCAGCGCCATGTGTGTTTTGACCGCGAATGCTTAGAAATGATTTTGTTGCGGGTGCAACGTCGCCAACTGCGCTACAAAATGCGCAGCGATCGCCCGTTGAACTTTTTGGTTAAGGACTATGATGATCGGGTGATTGAGATGGCTGAAATTACCGCACGACCATGACAGAGCTTGAATCATTGCCCAGTCGGGGGCATTTGCTGACAGAGCAGATCAATCCTGCCAGTATCAATCTTGATCAGCTGTCGCCGCTGGCACTGGTGGATCTATTTAACCGCGAAGATCAAGCAACCTTGACGGCAATCGCCAACGCCCGCGATGCCTTAGCACAAACCATTGCCGAGACGGCCGCCAGACTGCGGCAAGGGGGGCGGCTCTTTTATGTGGGGGCAGGCACCAGTGGGCGGCTAGGGGTGCTGGATGCGGCTGAGTGCCCACCGACCTTTTGCAGTCCACCGGATCTGGTACAGGGGATCTTAGCTGGGGGAGAGTCTGCCTTAGTACGAAGTTCTGAAGGGCTAGAGGATTGCTATGCGGATGGGGTTGCCGTGGTGGGCGATCGCCACATCAATGGCAAAGACGTGGTGATCGGGATTACGGCTGGGGGCACCACCCCCTACGTTCATGGTGCCCTAGATGCTGCTCAAGCGGTCGGAGCCTTAACCGTATTTATGGCCTGCGTCCCCCTTTCCCAAGTGCAACGCCAAGCCGACATTGATCTTCGTCTGGTCGTGGGACCAGAAGTTTTGGCGGGTTCAACCCGCCTTAAGGCAGGCACCGTCACCAAAATGGCACTGAATATCATCTCTACGGGGGTGATGGTTCAACTGGGCAAGGTTTATGGTAACCGCATGGTGGATGTGGCTGTCACCAATCGCAAGTTATTGGATCGCGCCCTGCGAATTCTCAGTGATGTAACTGGCATTGAGCGTCCAGAGGCAGCGGCACTGTTAGAGCGCAGTGGGCATAACGTCAAACGGGCCCTGCTGATGTACTGGAGCGGACTAGACGCGATCGCCGCTCAAGAACTACTGGATCAGCACCAAGGGCACCTTCATGCCGCCAAAGCAGCAGCTACCAAAGCTGGGGTGACTAGTTGAAATGGCTCTAAAACTTGTCCTAGAATAGGGAATTTTTGGTAGTCCCGCACTAAAGTAGGGGGTGGAAAAGCCGTAAAGCGGTGTTAGTCGCCAATTGATGTTATAGGAGTGATGTGGGCGGGCTAAAACCCCTCCGCTTTAGCGAGGGGATACAGCCAACTCAGGGGGCTTTAGCCCTCTCTATGTGTTAAACTAGAGACGTGGAAAGTAGGCGTATCAACTACGC